>Ga0307477_10000023_pt1 | contig 264414 bp, 243 predicted proteins | sample atmos_gasesECM2C_FD_203316 | JGI IMG/M metagenome (GOLD analysis project Ga0307477, IMG submission 203316) | Hardwood forest soil microbial communities from Morgan-Monroe State Forest, Indiana, United States - atmos_gasesECM2C_515 | ecosystem: Environmental > Terrestrial > Soil > Temperate...
GATCGGCGCCGTTGCGCATTTCGTCGGCCAAGAGATCGAGCATCTGGCGGTGTTCGACCACGGCGTCTTGCCAGTATTGGCGCGGCAGGTCCGGTCCCGATACTCCGATCAACGAAACCCAGCCGTTCGCCGCGAGCGACGTGCGAAGAGCGATTGCCGTGGGCGCCGCTGGTCCGTATGGATTTGCGTCGGGCGTGACGGTCGTCAGCGCGACCGTGGTCACGCTGCCGTCAGGATTGGTCTCCGTAAGGAACGAGATCGTGCGCTCCGCCGCAGCCAGATCGGGAAAGCCGATACCTGCGCCGCGCGCCGCCGAACGCAGCTGGACGTTCGCGAGCGAATGATCGTCGATCATCATCTGCGCAAAGGCGCGAAGATGGGGATACGCGCTCTGCCGAAGCACGTACCGAGCTTCGCGAATCTCGAGCAGATTCGCTCGATAGGCTTGCAGGACGTAGTTTTCGTCGGTTGAGTTGCTTGCCGCTTGCGCCGAAAGTGCCGTAAAGCCCAACAGCGCGAGGACGGCCGCCAAGAGCTTTTTCTTCATAGCGCCTTAGGTGTTTCCGGGACGGCGCAAGCGAAAACGTGCTCGCTCGCCACCCGAGCCGGGCCGGCGCTTTGAAGCCCACTCGGCGGCCATGTTTGCACCGGCGACCTCGCGGCGCCGTTGCGCCCTGCGGAAGACTGGCTCGACGCGGAGGGATAGGAGTCGGCGTAAGGCGTATGCCAGTCCCTGCGACGGCCGCCCAAGCCGCTTTCCTGTATTCGTGGCGCTGCCGCCTTTCGATCCACTCGTCATCAGAGAGGGAGACACGCCGTGTCAGGTCCTACTTTCAATCGTCGTACGTTTGTGAAGGGGGCGGGTTACGGCGCAGCCGCGCTCGCGCTGGGCGTCCCCGCATTCATTCCGCGCCTCGGCGAGGCTGCCGATGCGATCAAGATTGGGGTCCTCGAACCGTACACGGGAACCTACGCGTACCCGGGCGAGAACGAAACGATCGGGATCCAGATGGCGATCGACGCCTGGAACAAGCGAGGCGGAGTCTTGGGACGTCAAATCGAGATCGTCAAGGAAGACGAGCAAAGCAAACCCGACGTCGCCGCGCAGAAAGCCAGCAAGCTCGTCAATCAGGACAAGTGCGTCGCGCTGATCGGGACGGTCTCGAGCGCGAGCTCCCTCTCGGTGCAAGCCAAATCGCACGAGATGAACGTCCTCTTCTTCGCTTCCGGCGGGCACACCGATGACGTCACAGGCAGCAAGTGCACGTGGAATACGTTCCGGACGTGTCACAGCACGTGGATGGAAGCGCACGCGACCGCCTATACGCTGGCTAAACAGTTCGGTAAGAGATTTTATTTCATCACGCCCGACTACGCCTACGGTCACGCGCTGCAGACTGCGTTCGACGACGTCATCAAGCAGATCGGCGGAACGACTGCCGGAACCGACCTCACGCCGCTCGGAACGACCGACTTTTCGTCGGTTCTGACCAAGGTGACGCCCGCGAAGCCGGACGTGCTGGTGGTGCTGGTGCAGGGCGACGATTATACCAACTGCATGAAGCAAGCCGACTCGTTCGGTCTGCTGAAAAAGTTCCCGGTCGGCGGTCCTCAAGTCGAGCTAGAGCCGCTCTACGGTCTCGCGCCGGAAGCGCGCACCGGCTACTGGGGGATCGAATGGTCCTACAGCAGTGACGTCTGCCTCGGCAAAGGCAATAATGCCGCGCATCAGTTCGTCAAAGACTACTTCGCCCATTATCTGAACACTCAAAAAAAGCCGCCGACTGCGCGCCAATGCTTCGGCTACGTCAGCATGGATCGCATGCTGGCCGGGATGGCGGCGGCAAAGTCGACGGACTCGGTAAAGGTCGCGCGTGCGATCGAGGGCGAGAAGTTCCAATCGATTTTTGCCGACGGTGGTTACTACCGCAAGGAAGATCATCAGTTGATGTGGCCGATGTGGGTCGCGAAGCTCCGCCCCAACGGGACGCCGAGCGATCCCAACGATCTCTTCGACGTGGTCGCCAAGCACGATGCGGCCTCGATCGAGCAGAGCGTCGCTGAAAAGGCGAAAATCTGCAAGATGGCTTACCCGGCGTAAGCGCGACCTAGACGAACGTGCTCGAGCACGCGGGCCCCCAAATCTTCAACGGCCTCGTGCTCGGCGCGTTTTACGCGATCGTCGCGATCGGGCTTTCCTTGATCATGAACCTCACCGGGACCATCAACATGGCCCACGGCAGCTTCATGACCCTCGCAGGCTATCTCGCCTTCGCCATGATCGCGCGCGGGACGAACTTCTGGTTTGCATTCCTCGCCGCGCCTATTATCGCAGTCCTAATCGCCGTCATCGTCGAGCGAACGCTGATCCGGCCGCTCTACGGACGAGACCCGGTCTACAGCCTCCTGTTGACGTTCGGTCTGTCGCTGATCGCCGAAGAAGTCTTTCATGTGATTTGGGGAGCCAACACGTTGCCCTTTGCGCCACCCGCAAGCCTCAGCGGCACGCTCGCCTTGGGTTTCATGAATTTCCCCGTCTATCGCTTGTTCATCGTCGCGGTGCTGGTGCTTGCCTTTGCGGCGCTCGCATTTTTCCTGTACTACACGCGCTTTGGATTGAGATTGCGGGCGGCCGTGCAGGACACCGAGATGATCGCGGCCCTCGGCACCAATACGCAGCTGCTCTATACGATCAACTTCGGGCTGGGAATCCTGCTGGCCGGAATCGCCGGCGTCCTTGCGGTCGGCCTGCTCGGACTCAATCCGACCACCGGGAATACGCTCCTGATGCCGGCTTTCGTCACGGTCATCATCGGTGGGATGGGGAGTCTCTACGGAAGCATCATCGGCGGAATTCTGATCGGTCTCGCGACCTCGCTCATGACGCTCTACGTCCCCGCCGCGAGCGAAGTCATCATCTACGTCCTCATGGCCATCGTGCTGACGATCCGCCCGCGCGGGTTGTTCGGTGAGGAAGGCCTGTTCGGTTAAGCCGTTGTTGCAACGCATGAGCCGGGGCCGGATCTTCGTACTAGCCGCTATTGCCCTACTCGCGCTCGAACCGGTCATGGCGCCGTACATCAGGGTTGACGTGACCATCGTCAGCGCCGCGCTGCTCTTCACGATCGCGGCGATGAGCGCGAACTTGCTCCTGGGGTACACGGGACTGCCGCCTTTCGGCAACGCCGCCTTCTTCGGCCTTGGCGCATACGGCTGCGCGCTCTCGATCAAATACCTGAACGTTCACTTCATCACCGCAACGCTTTTCGGGATGGTCGCGGCGCTCTTGGGTGCGCTGATCGTCGCGCCGTTCTTGGTTCGCCGCCGGGGCATCTATTTCGGCTTGTTGTCGATCGCGTTCGGCCAAGTGTTCTATTTCATCGCCTATCGCTTCACCGACGTGACCGGAGGTGAGGACGGCATGGCAGTTCCGCGCCCGTATCTGGTCGTCTCGGCGTTTACGTTCAAAGAGACGACGTTCTACTACCTGTCGCTCGCCGTCTTCATCATCTCGATCGTCATCTTCAAACTGATCGTTCAATCGCCGTTTGGGCGCACGCTCGTCGCCATCCGCCAGAACGAACTGCGCGTACGCTACCTGGGTCTCGATTCGAACCGCTTCGTCTTCGTTGCAATTCTCATCTCGGCGCTGTTTGCCGGGCTTTCGGGCGCGTTGAGCGCGATGCTCAATGGGTTCATCGCGCCGCTGTCGCTCGACTGGCACCAATCGGGCGATTTCGTGCTGGCCACGATCCTCGGCGGCTCCGGGACGGTTTGGGGTCCGCTAATCGGTTCGCTGATCTACGAGATCGGCCGCGACATCATCTCGACGATCACCCCATACTGGCAGATCTTCCTGGGCGCGCTGTTCGTCGCGTGCGTCTTGGGCTTCCCGCGCGGCATCTTGGGGACGATCCTCGCGCGCGTCGGCGCCGCACCGCTTTCGAACGAACCCGAAGAAGCGAATTGGACGCAGTCGCCTGCGATCGTCGCGGATCATCGTGGATAACGCTCTGCTGCTCGAGGCGCGGGACGTCTCGAAATATTTCGGCGGCGTTCACGCCTGCGACGGCGTCTCGATCGGCGTGTGCGGCGGTTCGATTCACGCCGTCATCGGACCGAACGGCGCCGGCAAAACCACGTTTTTCAATGCGCTCTCGGGATTTTATTATCCCGACCGCGGCCAAGTTTTCTTCGCCGGCGAAGAGATTACGCGCATGCCGAACTGGCGGCGCATCGAACGCGGGATGAGCCGGACCTTCCAGACGCCGAGCATTTTCCCCGAATTGACCGTCCACGATAACGTCATGCTCGGCGTGCGGAGCAAAGCCGGCCTTGCGTTTCGCGCACGGCCGCCATCGCGCGAACAGGAAGCGGCGCTCGAGCGGCGAGTCGACGAATTGCTCGGCTTCGTCAACCTGTCACGCTTCAAGGAACGCCCGGTCGCAGAACTCTCACACGGCAGCCAGCGGCTGTGCGAGATCGCTATGAGCCTTTCGACCGAACCGCGATTGGTGCTGCTCGACGAGCCGATGGCCGGCCTGGCCGAAAGCGAGACCGAGCGCGTCATCGCGGTCATCCGCGGGTTACACGACCGCCTCGGACTCACGGTCCTCTTCGTCGAGCACAACATGCGCGTCGTGCTCGGCTTGGCCGAGCGGATCACGGTCTTCGACCGCGGCCGCGTCCTCGCCGAGGGTACACCGAGCGAGATCGCGGCCAACGAGGCCGTACGCGATGCTTACCTGGGTCGTGAGGTGCTCGAACATGTCTGAGCGAGCCGGAGGCGAGCCTGTCGACGCGGCCAGGATGGCCAGAACTGCGTCGACGGACCTGCTCGAAGTCTCGGGCCTCAATACCAATTATGGAAAGATCTCGATCCTGCGCGACATTTCGCTGACCGTCGCTGCCGGCGAAGTCGTGGCACTGCTCGGATTGAACGGGGCCGGCAAGACGACGACGATTCGCAGCATCCTCGGCCTTACACCGCCCCGCTCGGGTTCGATTCGTTTCGCCGGCGAAGAGATCGCCGGGCGGACGCCTTACCAGATCGCGCGGCTCGGCGTCGGGTACGTGCCGGAAGGGCGACGCATGTTCAAGGATTTGACGACGCTCGAGAACTTGCAACTGGCCGAGAACGGGCGGCAAGGGGACTGGGACATCCCGCGCGTCCTCAAGCATCTGCCGAAGCTTGCCGAGCTGCGCAACCGCAAATCCGGACGCCTCTCCGGCGGCGAGCAAGAAATGCTCGCGATCGGCCGCGCGCTGGTATCCAATCCAAGTCTGTTGCTGGTCGACGAACCGTCGCAGGGTCTCGGTCCGCTGATCGTCGAGGAAGTCTACCGCATCCTCGGCGAGATGAAAGCGCACGGCGTCGCGATTCTGCTCGTCGAACAGAACGCGCTCTTGGCACTGAAGATCGCCGATCGCGCCTACGTCCTCGACAGCGGCAAACTCGTCTACTCCGGCAGCGCCGAAGAGCTTCGCGCCGACCGCGAGCGCGTACGCACGCTGATGGGTCTCACCGAAGTCTCCGTTTAGTTTTTCTTTGATTCGGCGCTCGGGCACCGCACGGCTCGGGTACGCCCAAAATTTCGCATCGTGCGAAATTTCTGCTCCTCCACATTTTCGCTCTCGCCATCCGTGGCTACGCGAAAATGCTGGAGGCCCCTCGACGTGGGTGCCCGAGCGCCTCATCGTCAGAACACTACGACAGCTTCGGTGAGATTGGGGGGGAAACCGCCGGGGTAGTGGTGCGTGGACTTCCGCCGGGGGCGGTGGTGCGTGGACTTCCGTCGGGTGTGGGTATGAGGGCGGCATGCAACTGATTTGGACGCTGATCGTCATCCTGGTCGCTCTATGGCTGATCGGGTTCATCGCGCACGTCGCCGGCGGATTTATCCATCTCTTGCTCGTGATCGCATTGATCTTGCTGGTCTTCAATCTGCTCACCGGACGCGGCGCGCGGGTTTGAGCGAAGACTCGCCGGTGTCCGCCATGATGCCCTATCCGACGCCGCCCACCAATCCGGACGCGCCGATCATCCCCGACGCTCCGTTTCCGCCGGAGATGCCGCCGCCGAGCCCACCCGACGCCCCGACCTCACCCAACGAGCCGGGAATCTAGGCCGGCGCGATGATCGCGGCGTAGGCCGCGGGGTCGACGTTTCCGCCGCTAAGGACGATTCCGACGCGGCGGCCGCGCGCGCCGGCTTTGCCGGCGAGCAGAGCGGCGAATGCCGACGCGCCGCTCGGCTCGACGACGAGTTTCAGCCGCTCGAACGCAAAGCGCATCGCGCTGCGAATCTCATCGTCGCTCACCGTGAAGAAACCGGCGCAGAGCCGCTTGACGATTGGGAAGGTCAACTCGCCGGGCGAGGTCGTCTGTTGGCCGTCGGCGATCGTCCTCGGCACCTCGATCTCGATGCGCCGGCCGGCCGCAAACGAGCGCGCGAAATCGTCGCCGGTCTCGGGTTCGACGCCGTAGATCGCGATCTCGGGCCGCAGCGCATGAGCGGCGAGGGCGCAGCCCGATAAAAGTCCGCCGCCGCCGACCGGAACCAGAAGCATCTCGAGGTCCGAGACGTCTTGCAGAAACTCGAGCGCGACGGTCCCTTGGCCGGCGATGATCTCAGGATCGTCGTAGGGTGGAACCAACGTCGCGTCGCGCTCGCGCGCGAGGTTCGCCGCGATCTCGGCGCGATTGTGCATCGCGCGTTCGTAGAATAGGACTTCCGCGCCGTATTCGCGCGTCGCGCCTACTTTTGCGGCTGGTGCGTCGCTCGGCATGACGATCGCCGCCGGGACGTCGAGCAACTTCGCGGCCAGCGCAACGCCTTGTGCGTGGTTTCCGCTCGAAAACGCGACGACACCGCCGCGACGCTGTTGCGGTGTCAGCTGCGCGATACGATTGTAGGCACCGCGAAACTTGAAGGCACCCATCCGTTGCAGGTTTTCGCATTTGAGAAATAGCGTGGCGCCACTCCGCGCATCCAGCGTCCGCGACGTGACGACCGGCGTCCTGTGCGCGACGCCGCGCAAACGTCCGGCGGCGCCCTCGACGTCAGCAAACGAGACGTCGCGCGAGGCGACCGTCACTGGCCGAGCTTCACCGGTGGAGCATGAACGTGGAAGTGAGCGATCTTTCCGTCAGCGTCGAAGGTCAGGTCTTCTTCCCAGGTTCCCTTTTCGAATTGCGCCTGAAAATGATGGGCCCCCGCAGCCGCGCCTTGCTGCGTGTCCTCTTTGATCGCTTTGAGTTTTCCCAGCTCGTTGAGATCTTGCGACAGCCGCCCCACGCGCGCGCGATTCTCGAGTTGCCCGCGAGCCTCTGCGTTGAAGTCTTTTTCGACCGGGCGCATATCGTTGTTGACGATGGCGACGGTCACCCGCGTTGCGAGTTGCTCGTTCGGATTCGCATGCGGCCTGAGGATCGCCCACAAGACCAAGGCGATGACGATAAGTGTGGCCGGCGCCAAACGGCTGCGCATCGAGGAACCAGCAGAAATCGGCGGCGCCGTTCTTACGGGCAGCGGTGCTGAAGGCGCGCTCGGCGCCGGGCCCGGCGTGGCCGGCAGATTTGGCTGGTCAGACGACATACGACCTCCCGTACCGTCCCATTCGCGATGAGTTTCGGCGTTCATCGCGGAGCCGGCGTGAAGACGACGGGGGCGCGGTCGGTGCGGTGGTAGATTCGCAACTCCGCCGACTTCCCGCTCAACCTGAGCAGCGCGAAACGTTTCTCGTCGGTGAAAAAGAGCGCGCGCGGCGGGATCATGAGGCGCTCCGTCCCGCGCTCCACGATCCCCGAGCGCGCCAAGACGCGAAGCCTGCAGTCGGCCGCCTCGAGCACGCTCGGCGCAGGGACGGGGGTCATTCGCGGCGGCAGATGCGCGCGCACGAACGCGAGCGGCCCGTGCGCCTCCTCTTCTTGTTCGAAACATTCCGGCAGCGCGGAGAGCGCCCAGGGTGCTTCGCCGTGGACGCCGCGCGGCGGAAAGCTAGAGGCCGATTGCGCGCGCGGCGCGCTTGGCGTCCCGTGCGATTGCACGGAAGCTGTTTCCAACGGTTTCGCCGGCTTCGAAAAGTGAGCTGCGACGATGAGCGGTCCGACGACCAGCACCGTCGCGATCGCGAGATATCGTAGCATCACCGTCGAGCGCGCGGATCGCGCTACGCCGCGCTCTCTTCCGCTTCGACACTCGCGCTCTCACCGACATCGAGACGCAGCCGCCCGATTCGAGCGTCGGCCATCCCGTAATAAATGTCGTACGACCGCGCTCGTTCGGGCCGCTGATCGATCCCGGTCGGAAAGACGACGTTGTTGACGACGCCGTGCGTCTCGTCGAGGGTCTCGGGTGAAAAAAGCGGCAACGGCGAACGATAGCGGATGACGTCGGGGCGCTCGAGGTCGTGCACGACCATGCCGGCGCTGTACCTCATCCCGACGCAGCGTCCCTCGGCGTCGTAGCGGCCGTCGACGCCGTGAAAGAGCGAAAACCAGCCTTCCTCGATGCGCACCGGCGGCGTTCCGGCGCCGTTTTTGATCGCGCCCCAACCCTGCGCCGGTTCGAGGGCGAGCACGCTCTCGGCAACTTTGAGCAAGTTCCGCCGGTCGATCAACGCCGGCTCGACCGGAACGTAGGCGATGCGCGTGCACTCGCGATCGCGCGGCGGCAGATCGAGGATGATCGGAACGGCACCGCACCCGTCGAGCGACGAGATGTGGAGCATCGGCCGGTGATAGAACGCAAAACTCGGGACGCCTTTCGGCGAAACCACCGGTTCCGGGAAGAACGCCGCGTCTTTGTCGTCGCCGGAAGGCAATCCCGGCGCCGAGAAATCCGCCAAGCCGAGTCGTTCCCAGGCGTAGCCGTCGTTGGAGATCGCCAACGCGATGCGCGGTCCGTCGGGACCGTACGCGGTATAGGCCATGACGTAAGCGTCGAGCAGGGGGATGAACGTGACGCGGGGATCTTCACAACCGTATCCGCCCGGGGCCGTGCGCAGCTCGTACGGCATTTGCGGCTCGAGCGCGTAGCCGATGCGCTTGAACGTCGAAGTCTGACCGTCGACCGCTTCGACGATACCGATGCGCGAGTGATTCCCCGGTGCGACCATCCGCGGATAGAGCAACAGCTTTCCTTTGCGGTCGCGAGCGGCGGCGGGATTGAGGACGCCTTCGCTCTCGGCTATATCGTCGTTGGGTTGCAAGACGACGCCGAGCCGTTGCACCGTCGCGTCGAGCGACGCAAGCGAAAAATCCTTGTCGATATCCGGAATCATTTGAGAACGGTCGAGGCGATCGTCACCCCGTCCGGTGTAACCACGTCGATCACGGATCGGACGCGGTACACGGAGTTCGGGACGATCCAAAGGGTGTAGGTGTGATATTCGGCGGTCGGTTCCCCGCCGTCGGCGGGTGCCCGTTCGAAAGCAACGATACGAACGCGCTGTTCGTTTGCCCGAATCGAATCGATCACTTGACGCCAGCCTGTCTCGGCGTGTGGTCCCATGACGAGGATCACACCGAACTCATGATTGAAGCGCACCGGGGCATGGATGCCCAGGGCCTCCAAATCGTGTCGGCTGCGCACGACCGCGACTTGATTCCCGCCGGGCACGACCGTCGTCCCCGTCTGATACCTATTGACCCGAACCTCGCGGCAGCCCCCGAGTCCCACCGCCAAAACGACGGCGAGGAGGACGGCTGTCAAGCCGCGCTGTGGGACCCTGCTGATCCCCATTGCGGGCACCTTCGAGGAAGGCCCGCGTCGGCCTAGCGAATTCAGCGCTCTTCACTATATCGCAAGAATAGGGACCCAACCCTGATCCTCGCATCCCTCCTCGCCAGCGTCGTGATCGCTGCGGGGACTCCCGCCCCGGCACCGACGCCCGTGCTCAAACAGATCGGCCGTTCCGCCGGAGCGGCTGCGGTCTGCGGCAACTTGGTCGTCCACGCAAACAGTGCGATCGATGCCGCGCTGCGCGACGACGTGCTCGTCGGCCGCGTCGTAACGCGCTTGCGAGAGATCGATCTCGAGAACAACGCCGTCTCGAAGCGCGGCGGCTTATCCGATCTCAACCGGCTCGTCGTCGAGTTGAGCGGCGAATCCCTTCGTGGGGAATCAGAAGTCAAACGCTTGCGCGAAGCCGCCGAGCGCAACGGCGGAGCTGCCGGCTCCGATCTGCGCACCTTCGCGGATGCGCTCGCCGGAGCGCTCGGAAGGCAGCATAAAATCGGAACCGACTTGAACAACTTCCTCGCATACATCGACTATCGCGACATGCGAGAAATCTCGCAGCAACCACCCCCGCCGCAACGGCGCGGCTCCGGCAACGATCCGTTCGGAGTCGGGCCGTTCCCCTTCACGGCGCCGACGCCGACCGCGCCGCCGGGCTCGCCGTACGCGGGCGCCGGATCGCCGAACAGAATGGCGCTGGCCGCCGCGAACGATTTCGAATCCCGCGTCGCCGAGATCCAAGGCGACGAAGCGAAGGCCGCCGGACACAGCGAAGCCGCGGTCTCCGGATGTTCTTGAAGATCGAGTGATCGGTTAACTCCCCGCCGATGACGACCCCGGCACGCGTCGCCGGACACTCGTTCGAGCGCGGCGACCTGCTCCTGATCTTCACGCTTGCGCTCGGAGTCTTTGCCGGCGCGCTCGACGCCGGAATTTTGGCACCCGCGCTTCCATCGCTGACGCACGACTTCGGCGCGGCGCCGCGCGACAGCGCTTGGGTGCTGACGCTCTATCTGGTCGCCAACGTCGTCGCGATTCCGACGATGTCGAAGCTCTCCGACGTCTATGGGCGGCGCGCTATCTACGTCCTGTGCGTCGCGATCTTCGCGCTCGGCAGCGCGATCGCCATCGTCGCGCCGACGTTCGTCGTCTTCCTGGCAGCACGTGCGATTCAGGCGATCGGCGCCGGTGGGATCTTCCCGGTCGCGACGGCGGCGATTGCCGACCGCGTCCCGCCCGAGCGGCGCGGCTCGGCGCTCGGCTTGCTGGGCGCGGTCTGGGGTTTGGCCGCGATCGTCGGGCCGAACGTCGGCGGCGCAATCACGCATTATTTTTCGTGGCACTGGATCTTCGCGGTGAACATCCCGTTCGCGCTCGCGGTCATCGTCTTGGCGCGACGCGCCGTCCCCGACTCGGCACCGCGCAAACGTGGACCGCTCGACGTCGGCGGCATCATCGCGCTCTCTGCCGGATTGCTCGGCATCATGGTGGGATTGACGCGGCGCGACGCGAACGCGCCGTCGCTCTCGAGCGGCTCCGTCGCAAGCGCGTTGGTGCTCGCGACGATCGCTTTCACGATTCTCGTTCCAATCGAACGGCGCGCCGCCGAACCCGTCATCGCGCCCGATCTCTTTGCAACGCGCCAACTCGCCCTCACCTACGCGCTCGAAATCGTCATCGGGATGCTCGAAGCATCGCTCTTCTTCATCCCCGCCGCACTCGTTGCAGCACTCGGGTTGAATGCCGCCGCGGCGGGCGCCCTCGCCGCGATCGGTGCGCTTACATTCGTCCTGACGATCCCACTCGCGGGTCGCGCGCTCGACGCGTTCGGAAGCCGTACGGTGCTTTTGGTCGGCGCCACGTTGACGGCACTCGGGCTCGCGCTCTTCGCCTTCGCGTTCACGTCGATGCCTGCGGCCGTCGCCGCAATCGCAGTCGCCGGACTGGGTTTCGGCGCGTTACTCGGTGCGCCGACGCGCTATATCGTGAGCAATGAAGTCCCAACCGAGCGTCGTGCGACGGCCGTCGGAGTACTCAGCATCTTTCTGATCGTCGGGATGATCGCCGGAGGCTCGCTCGCCGGCGGTCTGATCGGCTCCGACATTGCGAGGGTCGCCGGTTATCGGCTCGCCTACGAAGCCTTTGCGGTCCTTGCCGCCTGCGCCGCGCTCGGCACGCTAGCATTAGCCTCGCGCACGCGCGAGCGGCTGCTATCGGCGAAGCCGTAAGCGATAGCGATCCTACGATCGCGCCGTGCCGGCCGGACACGCGGCGGCGAAGGCCCGCGTCAACTTGTCGACGTCGGTAATTGCCGTCCCGACGACGACGGCGCTTGCACCCCACGTAAAGGCGGCGGCGGCTTGCTCGGGCGCGGCAATTCCGCCTTCGCAGACGGCGAACGGATGAATCGACGCGAGCGCGCGCAGGAGACCAAATGCGGGCAGCGCGCACGCTTCGGTTTCCGAGGTGTAGCCGGCGAGCGTCGTCGCGACAGCGTCGGCGCCGGCTTCCGCGGCTCGACGTCCGTCGGCGGCGGTCGCGCAATCGGCGAGCGCGAGCCGTCCCCCGGCGTGCGCGGCCGCCACTAAACCGGCAACGGTCGCACCGCCGACGCGCTCGCGCGCCGTCGCATCGAATGCGACGACGTCGGCGCCCGCCCGACCGAGCGCATCGACTTCGTCAAGCGCCGTCGTGACATACGGCGTTTGCGCGGAAGCGTTTCCCTTGAGCAAACCGACGATCGGGACGTCGACCGCGGCACGTACGGCGCGGATGCGCTCGAGGCCCTCGATGCGTACCGCGGCGGCGCCGTTTTGAACCGCACAGCGTGCCAAGATCGCAACGAGCTCGGGTGTAGCGAGCGGCGAGGTCTGATCGGGTTGTACCGATACGATCAAGCGTCCGCGCAGCAGCTCGAGCATCGTCACGCGGGAGTTTCGATCATCGTCCCAACCTCGATCGCGGCTTCGCCGTACGCGAGTCGAAGCGCGCCGATGGCCGGCTCGTGCTTCGGCTTGACGATCGTAGCGGTGCGCTCGAGCGCGCGCATCGCCCATTTCCAGTGCTCGAGGAATAGTTCGTCGGCGAACAGCCCGCCGATCGGAGCGATCGGGAGGCGCCGCGCCATTCCAAGCCGCCGATGAACGACGTGCGCGAGCCGCGCGAGTTCGTCGGTCGCTCGGCGCTGAATCGCGAGCGCGGCACGATCGCCTTCGTGGGCCACGCGCAGCACGACCGGCGCGAAGCTCGCGAGCGCGCTGTGTCCGATCTCGCCATGAGCGACCGCCTGCTGCAGCGCGCGCAGAGAAGCGACGTCGAAAAATTCCAGCGCGCGCCGGCCAAAGCCGGCCGGTGCGCCCGAGTCTTCATCGCGCATCGCGCCGGCGATCGCCTCCCGGGCGATCCAAAATGCGCTCCCCTCATCTCCGAAGAGATAACCCCAACCGCCGGCGCGCGTCCGGTTGCCCTCGTCATCGATGCCGAGCGCAACGCTGCCCGTCCCTGCGACGAGCACGATCCCCGGCGCAGCATCGAATGCGCCGGCGTGGGCGATCTCCGCGTCGTGCAGCAACAGGAATCGTTCGTAGGCCGTCGCCATGGCGGGGATCGGCGACTCCCCGTCATCGTATCCGCTCAAGCCCGCGACGATCGCCGAGAATCGCGTCTCTGCGGGCAGATTCGCTTGCGCGAGCGCGGCGGCGATGACTCGATCGAGTACCGCCGCCTGATCCGGCGAAGCCCGCATCTTGCCGACGAGATCGGCGGCCGGCCCCGACGCGCGCGCGACGACGACGCCGCGTTCGTCGCCGACGACGCAGTGCGTCGACGTCTGCCCTCCATCGATTCCGGCACAGTATCTCATCGCTGCAATTCTCGAATCACGCTCTCGAAAAGCGTCGCCGCGACGCCCGTGCGCGCGCTCGCATACTCATGGGCCGCGCGTTCGTCGCGCGCCGAGAACCGAACGTGATAGAGTTCGTGCCAGATCGCGAAAGCGACGAAACGGTCTGCGAACTCGGCGTCGCGCGCGGCACGCAAGCGCTCCACGACCTTACGGTCGATCCCGACGATCTTCGCCGCCGGATCGAATTCGGCGAGCAGCGGCCGCCCTTGCCACAGGCCGAGATCGATCGCCGCGACGCGGACACCGGCGGCGGCGGCCTCACGCAACGCGCTTGCTAGCATCAACCCACCGCGATCGGGTGGCCGACGTCGGCGCCGTCGCGGACCAGCTCGGCGCGCAGTTCTCGCGCGTCGACCTCGCGCGGTTGTATTCCGCGCCGCGCGGCGATCGCCGCAGCCGTCCCCGCGGCTTGACCGAGGCTCATCACCGTTGGCGTCAGACGAGTCGAGGCGTGCGCCTCGTGCGTCGTCGAGATGCAGCGGCCGGCGACGAGCAAACCGTCGACATCCTTGGGAACGAGGCAGCGATACGGGATCTCATAGGCCGCGCCGGGCGCGAGGCGCTGGGTCCTCGTCCCGCTGCCCGATGGGTTGTGGATGTCGATCGGGTAGGCGCTGCGCGCGACCGCGTCGTCGAACGTGCGCGCCCCCAGCACGTCGTTGCGCGTCAGGGTGTAAAGGCCGACGATACGTCGCGATTCGCGGATCCCGATCTGCGTTGCCGTCGCGGCGATTCGGCAGTTTGCAAAGCCGGGGACGTCGCGTTTGAAAAATGCGAACAACTCCATCACCTGCGCTCGCGCTTCGACTTCGGCGCGAGTGAGGTCGTCGGGATCGAGTGGATCGATGTCGACGACGCGCGTCATATTGACCGTGACTTCATCCGGATACGGCGCGGCGAAAAAAGAGACGAGCTCGCGCCGTACGCTCACGTCACCACGTTTGCGCGCGCGTTCCCAAAGCGAATAGAGGCCGGCGACCGCCGTCAAACGCTCCGCCGTCCGTTCGGCCGGCGGCAGGCTGGTCCGCATCTCGCTCGGGTTCTCCCGAAGGTAACGGGCGGTTTCCGCGAGATCGACGTGCGAGAGCCGAAAAATCAAGGTAGCGGGCTGAACGCGACCCGCTGCGTCGCCTTGCTGAACCGTGACCCCGGCCGAGGCCGCGACGTAGGCGTCGGCGGTGGCGTCGATCGTCACGCTCGCGCGCTCCTCACGCGGTCCCGCGACGGTCGCAAAGCGGGCGCCGGCTACGCCGCCGGCTTCGCACAGCGCTTCGAGAAAGTACGCATGCAGCAGCAGATCGACTCCGGCCTCACGCATCATCTCGAAGAGCAGCGCTTTGTGAATCTCCGGATCGAATGGCGTGATGGTCGCGACGTAATCGGAGGCGTCGTGAACGTGCCCCGGCGAGCCGCCGCGCGCGACGAGCCGCTCGACGATCTCTTGCGCGATGCCGCCGACGATGCGCTGGGAGCCGGAGTGAAACGTCATCCACGGCCCCACCATCGCAGCGGTGGCGGTGCCACCGAGAAATCCATAACGCTCGACGAGCAACGTTCGCGCGCCGTGACGGGCCGAGGCCAGCGCGGCGGCGCATCCCGCGTTGCCGCCGCCGACGACCAGGACGTCATGCGATTTCACGCGACAGGCTTTCGCCGTACGGCGGCCAACGCCCGCGCATGTTCAGCAAGACCGCCGCCTTCTACGACGCGATTTACGCGGCGCGCGGAAAAGACTACCGCCGCGAAGCTGATGAGATCGTGGCATGCCTTCGGCGCGTTTGGCCGCAGGCGGCGACGTTGCTCGACGTCGGCTGTGGAACCGGCGCGCATCTCGAGCAATTCGAACGGCAAGGTCTCGCCTGCCGCGGACTCGACCTGGACCCGGAGATGGTCGCGTTGGCGCGTGCGCGCTGTCCCGAGATCGAGATCGAGGTTGCCGACATGCTCGACTTCGCACTTCCGGAGCGCTTCGACGCGGTAACGTCGCTATTCGGTGCGGCGGCGTATTCGCGCACTCGCGAGCGGCTCGCACTCTCGGTGGCCACGATGGGCCGGCATCTCACTGCCGGCGGCATCCTGTTCGTCGAACCGTTCGTCGCCCCCGACGCTTTCCAAGTCGGCAACCTTCACGCCGTCTTCGTCGACGAACCCGATCTGAAGATCGCCCGCATGAACGTCTCCAAACGCCTCGGACCGATGGCGATCATCGACTTTCACTACCTGATCGCGACCAAGCGCAAGGGCGTCGAACGCCTCTTCGAACGGCACGAGCTCGGCCTATTCTCGCAGGACGAGTATCGCGACGCGTTCGCGGCTGCCGGGCTCTCGTTCGAAGTGCTCGCCACGGCGCCGTTCGACCGCGGTCTCTACATGGGTGCCAAAGTCTAATGTTTTTGAGCGAGGACGACGTGCGCCGTCTGCTGCGCATGGAAGACCTGATCCCGGCGATGGAACGCGCCATGCTCGAACTCTCGTCGGGGCGGATCGTACAGCCGCTTCGCGTCGTCATAGCGGTCACCGAACACCAAGGTTTTCTCGGCGTGATGCCCGCCTACGGCGGCGCCTTGGGCGTCAAACTCGTCACGTTCTATCCGAACAATCGCGGAATACACACCCATCACGCGACGATTCTGCTGTTCGATCCGCAGACCGGAGTCCCACTGTGCATCATGGACGGACGCTTGATCACCGAGATGCGCACGGCCGCGGTCTCGGCCGTCGCCACCAAGTTGCTCGCGCGGCGCGAAGCGGCGGTGCTCGCGATCCTGGGCTCCGGCGTCCAGGCGCGCAGCCATCTCGAAGCGTTGCGGCTCGTTTGCGAATTTCGCGAAGTGCGCGTGTGGAGTCCCCGCAACGCAGCGGCGTTTGCCGGCCGCTACGGCGCTCTCGCCACGTCATCCGCAGAGGAGGCGGTCCGTGACGCCGACGTCGTCGTTGTCGCTACGACCTCGCAGGCGCCCGTCCTCCGCGGTGACTGGCTATCGCGCGGCACGCACGTCAATGCCGTCGGCGCCACTCGGCCCGACTGGAGAGAACTCGACGACTCGCTGCTGCGCGACGCGCGCATCTTCGTCGAATCGCGCGAGGCTGCATCGCGCGAATCGGGCGACGTGATCGCGGCGGGGAAAATCGAGGCGGAACTCGGCGAGATCCTCGCGCAGAAAGCTCCTGGCCGCAGATCGAACGACGAGATCACTCTGTACAAGTCCGTCGGTGTCGCCGTCGAGGACCTGTTTTCAGCCGACCTCGTCTATCGCGCGTCCCTCGCGGAACAGGCCTAGAGAACTACGACTTGGCGCAGAGCGAACGAATCGCCGCCTCCGCTTGCGGGTCGGAGGGACCGTTCGCCGTGCGCGAGTAAAACGAAATGTAGAGGTCGCTCTTCCATTTGGTCATCACGATCTCGGTAACCATGCGCTGACCGTTCTTGTCGGCGCGAGCCTCCATGAATTCCGCGTCGTGGTCGCCGCAGATCTTGATCTGCGAGCGCTTCTCGACGACGCCGATGTTGCCGCCCGAGTAGCCGCTGTTGCCGATTTCCTTCGAAATGTCGCTGTCGAGCTTGACGTTCGCTTTTCCGGGAAGGTCGACTAAAAAGAGGACCTGATTGTCGTTCTTCTGGTTTTTCATCCACACCTTAAAGCCCATGACGCTGGGAAGCGACGTCCAACCCTGCGGTGCCTTGAAATTGAGGTCGTCGGTAGGATTCTTGCCGCAAGCGGTTACGGCCGCGCAGCTGAGAACGAAAACCAAGACCGCGAGAATGCGACCAACCATTGTGATCATAGTTACCAACCTAGCCTCCTCATGTTTCGCTCAGCAACCTCCGAGCGTGATCGCCAGCTTCCCATGGTCGGCGGCGCGCCGGAGATCGCGTCCGACCATCTCGTCACCCGGGACCGCATCGAAAAGGTGGCTGCGTAGCTCGAGCGCGCGATCGTACTCCTGCGTATCGATGATGCTTCCGGTCGCCATCGCCGTCGGTGACATTTGCCCGCGCCGCCGAAAAGCGGACGTTCCGGCCAGGTCGCCCGGCAGCGTAACGATCGTGTAGACGGGCTGTTCGGCGATGATCCCATACGTTCGCGAAAGTTTGCGCGCGACGTCCATCTGACGGCCCTTGGCCCCGTTGAGTGCGTCGACGAAATCGACCAGCGCGGCGTGCCGCTCCGGATCGGTTTCCAGCGACTTCAGTTCTTCCAATTCGGCGCGCCCGGACAGCGAAAGATCGGCCAGACGATTGAGATCCTTTTCCAGCTTCTTGAGTGACTTGTGCTTGTTGAGTTCGTCCCCGAGCTTCGCCGAACGAAAATCGGAGACCGTGTCGAGCAGCGACTGCTCGAAGTCGATCGCGCTGCTCACTCCCAGCGCCGCATGTGCGAGAAAAGCCGTGCAAAAAGCGCTGCGGGCCTTGACGTGGCCGATTTCGCGCAGCGGTTGGATGATGCTTTCGCCGTACATCGTGGCGGTCGGTTGCGGCGCCGGAGCCGGTTGGCCGGCACCGGCCGGCGCGACCAGCAGCGCGCTGAGGACCGCCGCGGGCGCGCTGCCGGCAAACAACCCTCTTGCGAGTCCTCGAAACACACCGCCCTCTTTCAAGCCCGCGACCATACTTCGAGAGACTTGGCCTTGGGACTCCCGCGTGGAGAATCGAACGTACGTTTGATACCAATGGCCGAGCCGTCTCATCGAACGGCTAGATATATCGCTTGAGATGCGGCCACCAGGCGGTGAAATCGCCGATTCGCTCGGTGCAAAGGTAGACGGGAAGGTCGTTCTGATCGGGGAGGAGGTAGTCGTCGTGATAGGTCGCGACGCGCTCTACGCTGCGCCACTCGGTGCGCAGAACGTCCCGCTCGACGCCGACCGCGAGCACGACGTCGCCCGAATAACCTTGCGTTCCGTACAAGTAGAACGTGTTATGGCCGCTTAGCGCGTTCGGCAAATGGTACGCTCGACCAAAGAAATCGATCGCCGCCGCCTGGCCGTAGTCGCCGGTCAGGATTGCTGCTTGCGCGCGCCGGCGTTCCGGCAGTGCAGCGTACTGCCCCGCCATCGTCTTGGTCAGCGTCTCCCAGCCGAGCATGTCGGCGAAATGCTGGGGGACCAGACCTTTTGGATGTTTTTCCATCTTTACGCCGCGCACGTCGAAGACGTGCTGGTACGCGAGGAACGCGTTGAGCGGCAAGAGCGGGAACGCCTCGGGTGCGATCGCGAGCCCGGAGAGGAATAACGCGATCGAGTAGACGACGGCGAGCGCGCGCCGCGGTGCGAGGGCGCGTTCGATGACGACGCCGCCGGCGCCGAGCAGCACGGGGTAGATCGGCGCGAGGTAGTACACCTTCGCTTGAAGCACGAGATACGCGAGCGAGAGGATCAGATACGTGTAACCGAACCAGCGCAGCCGCAAGCCCTCGCGCGCGAACAACAGATAGCCCAGACCCGCGATCCAGATCGGCGCCGAGATCGGATTCATCATCATACTCTGCTGAACGAAAAATCCGAGAGGACCCGGGACGACGTTCTTCGAGAACGCTGCGTTGCGCAAGACTTCGAGTTGCGGCCAGCCGTGGGACGTTTGCCACCAAATGCTCGGCGCGACGAACGCGAGCGCGACGGCCGCCGCGAGCCAGAATCCGGGGCGCCGGAACGCCCGCCGCTGCGGCGTCAACGCGATCGCGAGACAGGCGCTCGCGAGATAGAAGAACATCGAATACTTGTTGAGCAGCCCGAGTCCGGCGACGGCGCCCAGCGCCAGCCAGTGGCTCAAACGGTCGTCGTCTTCGGCCTTGAAAAACAGATACGCGGCCGATACCCAAAACAGCGGCTCGAAGGCGTTCATGGTCAGCATGTTGCCGGCTGCGAGGTAGAACGGCGCGAGCGCGAGCGCGAGCATCGCGATCCCTTGCGCGAACAACCCGCCCCCCAGACGGCGGGCAACTCGTCCCGTCACCACGACGGTCGCGGCGGCTGCGACGTCCGCCGGCAGACGGATGCCGAGCAGAGAGTCGCCGAACACCGTCGTTGCGACCTTCGCGATGAGCGCGATCAATGGGGGTTGGTCGACGTAACCCCAGGCCAGGTGCTGAGCGCACCACAAGAAGTAGAGCTCATCCCGCTCGTAGCCGTACGCGCCGCTTCTGGCGACGTGTAATACAAAAGTCGCAAGACCCGCGACGCCGGCCAGCACGAGCGATGCATCAAAGGGGAAGGATTCGACCCGCAGCTTCCGGGATTGAGCGGCATGACCGCGAGTGGCTTCGAGGCTCACAAGACTCTCTTTTGTCGTACCTTCATTGACACACACCGAGAGTTCGAGCCATCTGAACTAGCGTGGCCCACCCTCGATTCGGTTACCATCGACCGGCTGAGGTCCATTCCCTTTTGGAGCGCGGCCGTCCGCGCTGAGCGCAACGCCGGCATCATGGTGAGCGGCTTTGCCGAGACGCTGAGCGACCCGCTCATCCGCGAAGCGATGGCCGTTCAGGGCCGCGAGGAAAGCCGCCACGCGCGGCTGCTCCAAGAGATGTTGCGCCGCTACGCGATCCCGTTCGAGGCGCCGCCCGAGGACCGCATCAGCATCACGAAGCGCGCAATCCTCGATTTCGCGTACGAAGAATGCATCGACTCGTTCTTCGGATTCGGCATCTTCGCGCTCGCCCGGCGCGTCAAGCTCTTCATCCCGGAGCTCACCGATCTCTTCGACGTGGTCCTACAGGAAGAGGCACGGCACATCACGTTCTTCATTAACTGGATCGCCTACGAGCGCGCGCTGCAGGGCCGGGGCGCCATGGCTCTTCAGGCGTTCGCAACGGCGTACGGCTATGTGCGCGCGGTGCGCCGCATCGTCGCAACGTTCTCGCCGACCGCTCGGGGGCCGAAGATGCAGGCCGTCGGTTTTGGCGCCGAAGGCGCCTTCTCGATGTTCAAGGGCGTGACGTGGCGCGAGTTCTTGCACTCCTGCCTTGAAGAGAACGACAAGCATCTGGGGCACGTCCACCCGGCGCTTTTGCGCCCGCGCGTCCTGCCCGCCATCTCACGAATGCTGCTCGGCCTACCGTCGTTCGGACGCCGCCAAAGCGCCGTCTCAACCTCGTAACTCTAGTCGAGCAATTTCTCCATCGCCATCACGTCGACGTATTCGCCGTCGAGCATTCCCTGATTCCGGAAAACGCCGACCTCGCGAAAACCACGCGCGCGATAGAGCCGTTGCCCGGCCTCGTTGAAGCCGAACGTGAACAGGACGAGCTTGTGGAAGCCCCGCTCCGCTGCGCCGCGTTCGAGCACCGCGAGCAACCTCGATCCGACACCCGTCCCGCGCGACGCGCGTTCGACGTAGACCGATAAATCGCCGACGCCCTTGTACGCGCAGCGGTTGTTGTAACGGTTGATCGCCGCCCAGCCGACGATCTCGCCGCCGCGTTCCGCGACGAAGACCGCGTGCGGCTCGTCGTGCGACCCCCACCACTCGACGATATCCGCCTCGCTCTTTTCGTCCTCGTCGAGGGTGGCAACTCGATCGACGATCCCTTCATTATAAATGCGCCGAATGCCGGCCAGGTCGCCGCTCGTCGCGATGCGCACGGTCGTCTCCGTAGCGGCCATGGTCTCACCCATGTCCTTGCAGACCTCCAGTACGCCCGGCCGGTTTCACGCGGCGCGCCGCACCAAGATGAGATGGACCGCAGTCTCGGGCGGCAGCCCGCGCAATTCTTCGCGCGCCAGCGCGACGACGTGGGCGCTCTCGCTCAACGTTCCGAGGTCCGCGATTCGCCGTCCGTAAACGAGATGCGTCTCCGGCAAGGCTCGTCCGACGTCGCCAAAAGACGTCGCGTCTTCGAGCGCGGCCGTCAACACGTCGTCGAGCCGCGCGACCGTCGTGGTACGCAGCGTCGTCGCGTGCGCAACCAATCGCACGACGCCCGAACGGTCGACGACCGCGGCGTCCACGAGGTCGTGCCGTTCGTCCGTGAGATAGATCGAGAACGTATCGTGCGCACCGCTCGGCACGCTCAAGCGGAGCGCTTGCGCAGGCACGCGCAGGGCACGAGCCGAGGCTTCGCGTCTTTCGGATTCCGGAACCGCACTGCGACCGCCGGCGCCGGCAACCGACGCGGTCGCACCCGATGCCGTCGCGCGCACGAGATTGTGACGCGCGTCGACGTCGACGACGACCTCGACGAATTCCGGCGCCGCTCCGGCGGCGACGACCTTCTCGAACGCTTCGCGCCGGATGCGAACGATGTCGCCCGCCTCCGGATTGACGACGGTCCGTTCGACGACGTCGCGCACGAGCGCGAGCGCGACGCCCAGCGGCGAGATCACCTCCGCGTTACGTGCCAGCCGGTGGTCGAGATGCAAGGTTCGCGCCGTAAACGGAACGAGCGCCGCGGCGCCTCCGCCTCCGCCGACCAACTCGAGGCCGTCTCGCTCGAGCTCGTAGTCGTCGATAAGTTCTTCGATCGCCGCGCGCAACTTTTCCGCGGTCCGGGCGAGCATCGCTTCCGCGAGCGCTTCGGCGTCACAATCAAGCTGATGAGCGGCGAGTTCGAAAGCGCGGCGCGCGGCCTCAGCGTCCCCTTTTGCGAAGGCCCCTTCTGGGATGTATCCAAGAAGGTTCGCCGCGCATGTCGGCGTCAGCGCGCAACTCGAGCCGTCCGTGAGTTCGAGCGCAAGATGATCGTCGGGATCCCCCGGCTGCGGCTGCACGAAGATGACGCGCGCGCCGCTGAGTTTCTCCGGCGCCATAAAGACGGCATAAGAAAGACCGGCGATATGTGCCGAACGGGGACCGACATCGCGTACTGCGGCGAGGCTGCGTCCGCGGGGGTCGACTCGCAAGAGACTGCCGCCGGCGATCCCCAACGTGCGAACGTCGAGCATCCGCAGCATCGTGCGATGCCCGCCGACACGCGCCGGCCGCATCTGCGGCAAACCGCGGCGGATCAGCGAGCAGTCGGTGCTGGTCCCGCCGACTTCGACGAAGATTCCGTCGGTGACGTTCTCGTGCAAGAGCGCTCCGGCGATCCCAGCGGCAGGCCCCGAGAGCATCGTGAGGACCGGCCGGCGCGCAACCTCACCGACGTCCATCACGCCGCCGTCGCTGCGCATGATCATCAACGGCGCCGCGATTCCCGCGCGTTCGACGGCACCTGCAGTGACGTTCGCGGTGCGCACCATCGTCGGCAGGATCGCCGCATTGAGGACGGCGGTCCGCGTTCGGGCGCGAAGTCCGTACATCGACGAAACCTCGTGCCCCGCCGTCGCCGGCAACCCGCGTTCTCGCGCGAGCGCGACGGCGGCTCGTTCGCGCGCCGGATGATCGACGCCGAAGACTTCGCTTGCGGCGATCGCCTCGGCGCCCGCATCGATCAGTTCGGCCAGCGCCGCCGCGACCGCCGCCCCATCCCCGGCGCGAGCGAAGCGCGTCTCGGGTGCCAGTACCTTCGTTGCGCCGAAACGGATCGGCGGGACGCGCAACTGCCGGCGCGCGAACGGAGCGAAACGGCCGTGCAGCCCCACGACACCGACGCGCGCCACGTCGCCTTCGAGCAGCGCGTTGGTGGCTTGCGTCGTCGAATGCGCGATGAACGCGACCTGCTCCGCGCGGACCTTGCCCGAAGCGAGCAATCGCCGCAAACCCTCGACGATTCCGGTCGCGACGCCGTCCACAGCTCGATGCGTCGTCGGAACTTTGACGGCGGCCACGATCTCGCGCGTTGTAGCGTCGAGCGCGACGACATCCGTGAACGTACCCCCAACGTCGATTCCGACACGAAGCGAGCTTTGCTCACTCATTGAAAGGGGCCCCGAGCGCGATCGTGAGCGTTTGCTTTCCGCGAGTGATTTCGAAGGTGTGTGGCTTGCCGTCATAGGCGCGGCGCTGCGTTTGGAACGTGCCGTACTCCCACCAAAACTTTCCATCCAGTTTCACCACGATGTCGTCGGTGCGCAGGCCGGCGGCGTATGCCGGACCGCCGGGCCGTACGTACGCGCGCATCTGACCGTCGACGGTCTTGAAGAGCGAATAGAAAAACGTCGGACCCGAGCCCGGCACGTACGCGAGACCGCGCTCGAAAAGCGCCGCCGCCAACTCGGGCCGTTCGACCATCCACGTTCGCAAGCGGAAAAGCACCGCCAGTCCGGCTTCTTTGATTGGATCCGTGCCCGCCGTTCGTAGAAACTCGCGCGGGTCGGCACGCACGTCATGCCACTCGTCGACCGGCCAGCCGGCACAGTCTCGCAATTCGAGACCGGTATCCAACGTGCGCACCTCCTCGTTCGCACGACCCAAGATCCGACTGCTGATGATGACGAGCGCCGTGTACTGCGCTTGGCTGCAATCGTCCTGAGCAGGAGCCTTCAGAAGACGAATTGCCTTCATGTCGCGCCACCCGCCCGCAATCTGCCGGTAGACTGCCTCTCCCGCGACCGGCCCGTAGGACGACGTGTCATCGTAGACGATCGCGATCGTGCGGGCGGCGCTCTCCGGCGCGAATAGACCAGGCGGCGCCGGCGCGGCGAACGTTTGCGCCGCTGCGGGTTCCGCCAAGGCGAACGTTGGGGTTCCAAACAGTCGCGGCCCAAAGATTACGACGGCGATGACGGCGAGCGTCGCGACGGCGACCTGATACGGCAGCGTCAACTTGGTGATCTCGTCGACGCGAACTCCCGTGTAGTTCGCGACCCAAACGTTTTGCGTGTTGGTCGGGTCGCAGACGTTTTGCACCTGCACGACCGCCATGATCGCGGCGACCAGCGTTACCGCCGGGAAGACGCCGAGCCCCGCGAGCACCGTATAGACCGCGATCCCGACGCCGAACGGATTGAGCGGCCCGCGATACAGCGCAAGAGGGCTGAGCAGACCGAACAGCACGACGTACGCGGCGGCGTTGCGCGGCGCAAGCATTCCGACCAGCGGCACGAGCGCCGTCTTCACGCTCGGCAAGCCCGTCGTCGCGAGCAACATCCCGATGCCGATGAACAGCAGTACCGCCGGCGCCACGTCCTCGATCCCACGAATCGCGGAAGCGATCAGCATCCGAACCGCCCCTGCCGGCCGCGTCGTCAAAACGCCGTAGAGCGCGGCGATCGCGAACGCGACGATGGGATCGATCTTTAGCCAAAAATAGAGAACGATCGGGACGATCGGCGTGAGCAGCGCGATCGCCGGCACGCGGCGGCGCGCGATCGGCTCCTCGCTTTCGAGCGCCCACGTCGCGTAGCCGCGATCGGAGCGAAAGCGAACGAGCGCAAAGAGGAGCAACGCGGCGAGATCGATGGCGGCCAGTACGTAGGCGAAGGGCTGCAATTGCTCGCGCGTCACGCCGAACGTCGTCGTATAGAATTTCCACTGCGTCAGATTGAAAATGTAGCCGAGCGCGAAGGCCAGCATGAAGAGCGTCGCCGCAGTCCGGCGCGATACGCCGATGGTCATCATGATCGGCAGCACGATCGAACCGATCATGATGATCGCGCCAAGCCCCGTCAACGAGGTGAACAGAACGGCGACCGCCGCGACGAGCGCGAGCGCGAGCAGGATCGGCCGATCTCCGCCGAACTCGGCGGCGTAGTTGACGATCGTTTCGGCGATTCCCGTCGAAAGCGTCACGCGTGAAAGCAGCGCGCCGAAAATCACGGTCACGAAGACCGGCGCGAGCCGAATGGAACCCTCGACGATGACGAGCGCGAGGCCGCCCGGGCCGGCGCCGGCGACGGCCGCCATCCCAAGCGCCATAAACGGCACCGCCAAGAGTGCCGGCAGCACGCGCGCGTACATCAACGCGGCACAGATCGCGAAGATCGCAAGCATCGCGAGACCGATCATGCTAGCGCCGCGTTAGGCCAAGCGCTTCGTCGAAGGGTCGAAGCGTTTTGCGGCGAGCGTAATCCTCGTACGCGGCCGCATCGATGCGGTCGGCGCGAACGATCGCGCGTTGCGCGGCGAGGTGATAGCGCTCGAGGACGCTCGCTTCGTGGCTCGTCCGGTTTTCGTATTCCCACGCCCTCTTCACCAGCGGCACGAGCTCGAGCAAGGCGTCGCGCTGCTCCCAAAACGAATACTTCGCCACGTTGAGCGAGCGGTTGACCAGATCGTCGTGCTTCGCCTCGGCATTGGTTCGCGCGTCGTCGTAGTAGAAGCGCGCCTCCGACGCGATTTGGAAGTTGCGGCCGAGAAAGTCGTAGCGGAAGGCCGCGAGTTCCATCACCGCCGCCGCGTTGGCGTGCAACGGTGGAGGTTGGGCGACGCGCAGGTGCGCGATCACGCGTTCCGCGGCGAGACGAAGTGCTGGGAGGTCGAGCCCCGTCGCCACTTCGGGCGCGGCGAACGGGTCGGTCCAGAAAAGGACGTCACCGGACGAGCGCGGGCTCTTCTGCAAAAGCGTGCGCGCGCGTCCCAGGTCGGCGAGGTCACCGGCGTAGCGCTGGTCGCTCGTCCCAAAAAACGCGCGCGGAAAGTCGCGCCGAAAGCGCGCGATGTCGACGTCGTCCTGCTCCCACCCGCTCGCCGCAGCATACACGGCCGGATACCAGGTCGCTTCGAACAGTGTCTCTCCGTCGTCGTGCCAGACCGTTTGAAACAGGCCCAGCACGTGCGCGCGCTTCCCTTCCCCGACGAAGCGCCCGATGTTCGGCAGCGCCCGATCGACGTCGGGGTAGATCTCGTTCCAGTTGAGTGCGCCTGGGGCGACCATCTGCTCGAAACCGCCCTTTTTTATTCGCTCGATATACGGCAGATAGGTCGGCTCGCTGCCGTAGTGCCAGTTGACGAAGACGAGCGATTTCGGCAAGAGGTCGAAGAGTTCGGGATGCCGTGTGACCGCGTCGTCCCAGATCATCGGCCGTGCACGAGAATGCGTCAGGACGTACTTCGCCGTTCCGACGACGTGGTTCGCGTAGACGCGGCCTTCGCCGGAAGCGGCAACCAAGGATTTCGTTTGACCGCGACCGAGGTCGATCGGCTCATCGGAGCCGATATGAAAGAACGGCGCATCCGGTACGGCGTGCAACTCGTCGTCGATCAGATCGCGAACGTACCGCTCGCCTTGCGGATTTGCCGGCGCGACCAAGTATCCGTGCGGCAGTTCCGCCAGCGTCGCGTAGTTCTCCCAGCGCAGAGTGTTGTGCATGTGCGCAAAGGTCTGCTGTTCCGGGATGAAGGCGACGTGGAAGCGCCGGGCGTAGGCGTCGAGCTCGCGCAATTCGGCGGGGGTGATCCCGTCGAGCGGCGCCGGCAGCGGATGTTTCGGATCGGCGAAGACGTGTTCCATATACGGCGAGTAGCCGTTCATCTTGAACGCGGCGATGGTGCGGATCCGCTCCTCGAAGTAGCGCATCGTCGGCAGCGGCCCGCGCGAGACGTCGTCGGAGAGTACCCGCCATTTGAGCGCCGGAGCATCCTGGATGTGGACGCAAGGCAAACGCCACACACCGTCGACCTTGCGCGCGAGCTGGGCCACCGTCGCGAAAGCGTAGAACTCGCCGGCTTGGCCGTGCTGGGAAATCGTGACGGCGCGCGGCGTCACGTCGAGCGCGTACATCTGATCGTCACCGCCGGACCGGTACGTCCCGCTCCACACGCGCACGTCCGAGTCGAGCGAAGCCGGCGCTTCGTGGATACCGAGCGCGCTCCAGCGTTCGGCGACGAGTTCGCGGGCGGCCGGATCGTACGTTCTCATCGCGCGCAACACGACGTCGGCCCGCGGACAGCGCGAACCGGCATCGAGCCGCGCGTGCATCGGGCGCGGTATGACGCCCAAATCCGCCTCGCCGTCGCTCGTCGCCGGAAGGGAAGCCAGCGCCGAAAACGAGGCGAGCAGCAAAAGCGCGAACGAATTCACGCTCTGCTCATTCGTGTGGCTCGGTACGCGCGCCCGCTCAGCACGCGCGAACGTGAAAGCGGAGGCGGGAAGGCAGCATCGCCCGAGGAAGCGACGGCGCGATGCGCTTGACGAGTTCCGATATCGCGACCATCGCGCTCTTCTTCGCGATCAACCTCAGCATCGGACTCTATTACGCTCGGCGCGGCGGAAAGAGCCTCAGCGAATTCTTTCTCTCCGGCCGGAGCGTCCCGTGGTGGCTCGCCGGTACTTCGATGGTCGCAACGACCTTTGCGGCCGACACGCCGCTCGTCGTCACCAAACTCGTCGCCGACAACGGCATCGCCGGCAATTGGCTGTGGTGGAGCATGGCCGGCTCGGGGATCCTGACCGTCTTCTTCTTCGCCGCCCTATGGCGGCGCTCGGGTGTTCTCACCGACGTGGAATTCATCGAATTCCGCTACTCCGGGCCGCCGGCGGCGGCTCTGCGCGGCGTGCGCGCGGTCTATCAGGGGCTGATCGTCAACACCATCATCATGGGCTGGGTCAACCTGGCGATCGCCAAGATCTTACTCGTCGTCCTCGGCATCCCGAAGTGGGAGGCGATCGCAATCTGCTTGGTGTTGACATCGCTCTACGTCTCGATCGGCGGGCTGTGGAGCGTTCTCGTCTCCGACGTCCTGCAGTTTGTCGTCAAGATGACGATGATCGTCGCGCTCGCAATCGCAGCCGTTGCGGCCGTCGGCGGCGTCAGGGCGCTGCGCAGCGGCATCGCAACCTACGACGCCGCTCACCGCATCGCCGGCGGGGGAAGCCACCTCGACTTTTTCCCGACGAGCAACGCGGCGTATATGCCGCTCTTGACTTTCCTGGTCTACGTTTCGGTCGCGTGGTGGGCATCGTCGTACCCAGGTTCCGAGCCGGGCGGCGGCGGTTATATCGCGCAACGAATCTTCGCGTCGAAAGACGAGAAGAACTCGATCCTCGCGACCCTCTTCTTCAACGTCGCACACTACGCGCTGCGGCCGTGGCCGTGGATTTTGGTCGCGCTCGCTTCGTTGTTGCTCTATCCGCAGGGCGTCGTCAATCCCACGACGGGCAAGACGGATTTCGAATTGAACTACGTGCGAACGATGGTCGATTATCTGCCGGGCTCGCTGCGGGGCTTGATGCTCGCCGGTTTCTTGAGCGCGTACATGTCGACCATCGGCACCCAGTTGAACCTCGGCGCATCCTATCTGACCAACGACCTTTACCGGCGCTTCATCCGGCCCGGTGCGAGCGAGGCTCATTACGTGGCTGCCTCTCGTGTTGCGACGCTCTTTGCGATGATCGTCGCTTTGATCGCCACAAACTTCATGGATTCGATCACGGACGCTTGGAAGTATCTGATCACCTTTACCGCCGGCGTCGGGTTGGTGATGATCTTGCGCTGGTACTGGTGGCGCATCAACGCTTGGACGGAGATTTCGGCGCTGCTGGCCTCGGGAGTCACGGCGACCGCCCTGCAATTCGTTCACATCGTCCCCGCCGGCGATCCCAACGCGGTCGCCGTTAACTTGCTCGTTACGGTCGCCGTGACGACCGCGGTATGGCTGATCGTCACGTATGCGACCCAACCCGAGCCCGACGCGACCTTGACGCGTTTCTACAATCGCGTGCGCCCCAACGCGCTCGGATGGCGGCACATCGCGGCCTCGAACCCTCACGACGACGAACACCGCCTGGTCGTTTCGGCGATCGATTGGGTGGCGGGGTGCGGCCTCGTGTATCTCAGTCTATTTGCGATCGGCCAACTGGCTTTGGGACAGTTCGGCTTCGGAATCGTCTTGGCCGCGGCGGCGCTGGGGTGTCTCGCCTACATTCTCTGGGATCTGCGACGACGGAATTGGGAGACGCTGGGACGCGACGGCGTCGCGTTGCCACGCTGAAAGGCGCCCCTCGACAAACTCGGCATAAGCTTCGCACCGGAGCGCCGAAGACTTGTCATGCTGAGCGGAGCGCCGAAGGCGCGCAGTCGAAGCACCAACGGAGCCGTCGAGTTCCGTCGGCGCTTCGACTCCGTTCGCTCCGCTCACTTCGCTCAGCGTGACAGGTTGGCGGCGTCAGCCGGATACGCGAGCCGAAGCGACCGGTTCGAGAACGACCGGCCGACCCTTGAATGCGGCCTCGATCTCTTCGATCAACGGCTGCAGTTCGCCGCCTGAGGCGTCGCACACGCGCTCGGCGGCATCGACCAAACGACGATCGATCTTTTCGAGCGCCGCAACCGTAGCTGCGTCGAGTCGCGCGTCTTGCAGGCACCGGATGTATCTCATGTCCCCGAATTGACAGTGAAGGATCGCCGCCTCGAGCGCTCGAGCGGTCGTTTCGTTGAGCTCTTTTTCCAGACGATCGCGCGTTTCGGATAGGCGTTCGCCGACAAATGCGCGCACGCGCTCTTCGTTATTCGCCCGCTGGTCGCCATCGGCGTAATCGCCGTAACCGGTAAGACGGTCCTGTAAGACCGTACGATCGCCATTCATAATGTCTCAATCGACCCGTTGGAAGCGCCGGCGGTTTCGCGGCGCCGCCCTATTCTACGATCGACGGCAAAATTGCGCCGGCCGTGCCACGTAGGACGACGTCGGCGTATTCGGAGATCGGCGTCGGTTCGGGGTTGAGCTCGACGATGAGCGCGCGCGGGGCCGCGGCGTGCGTCGCGAGGGAGGCCGCCGGATGGACGATCCCCGACGTCCCGACGACGAGCAGCACCTCGGCGCGCGCGACGGCTTCGGCGGACGCCGTCCAAACGGCGGCGGGCAGGGGTTCGCCGAACCAGACGACGGCGGGCCGAAAACGTCCTCCGCATCCGTGTTCGAAGTCCGCGAACGCAACGCCGGCTTCGAGCGGACGCCTCTCGCTGCAAACGTTACAGTACGCTTCGCGCAGGTTGCCGTGCAATTCGAAGACGTTGCGCGAACCGGCCCGCAGGTGCAACGAATCGACGTTTTGCGTCACGAGCGTGAAGTCGGCCACGTGCCCTTCGAGCCGCGCGAGCGCGCGATGCCCTGCGTTCGGCTCGACCTTGGCGTGCGCCGCGCGACGCTCGTTGTACCACGTCCAAACGAGCCGCGGAGCGCGAGCGAAGCCTTCGCGCGAAGCCAATTCCTCGACGCGGTGCGTCTGCCACAGGCCGCCGACGCCGCGAAACGTCGGGAGCCCGCTTTCGGCCGAAATCCCGGAGCCGGTCAAGACGCTGACCGAACCGGCCTCCCGCAGGCGCCTGCGAACCGTCTCGAGGGCGGTCTGGTCGGAGTCCATCGTTCGGCTTCTACAATCCAGGGGCGCCCAGGGCCCGTTTCCCCCGAGTGGGCCATTTGTTGAGCGCGTGCGTAAGAATCCGGCAGGTTCCTACAGGAGCGGGATTTTCGAAAAGCCGAAAGCAGTCCGCGTGGTTGACGCAGACCGCCTCATGGCGCGTGTCCGGGAGCGTGACGTGACGGCCTTCGAGGCCGTCTACGACGGCTTCCATCGTCTCGTTTACGGCATTGCGTTCAAAATGCTGGGCGACGCGACCGCAGCGGAGGACTTGGCGCAATCGGTCTTCTTGAAAGTCTGGAGCTCGCCCGAAGCATTCGGCGGCGGGAACTTCAGCGCGTGGATCGCACGCGTGACGCGCAACCGGGCGCTGGACGTCCTGCGCAGCCGTGCGACGCGGCCCGAGACGGAGATGCCGGCCGACATCCCGCTCGATGGTTCGCTCGACGAGACGGTGTTCGCGCGCCTCGACGGCCAACGCGTGCGCAGCGCGCTCGCCGGGCTGCCCGAAGAGCAGCGGACGCCGATCGAACTCGGCTTCTTCGGCGGGATGACGCACGACGAAATCGCCCGCAGCAGCGACGTGCCGCTGGGCACGGTCAAGACGCGCATTCGCGCGGGCTTGAAGAGGCTGCGCATCACCTTGGAAGGCAGCGTCGTATGACGACGGTCCACGACGAGTCGCGCTTCGATTCGATCGCCGTCCTCGCCATCGGCGCGCTGCCGCCGGCCGAAGCGCGCGAACTCGAGGCGCACATCGCGGAATGCGATCTGTGCCGGCGCGAGTACGATGAGTTGCGCGGCGCGGTCGACGCGCTCGCTCTCTCCGCGGAAGTGACGCCCGAGCAGTTCGGCGGCGCGCAATGCGAGCGTCTGCGCAGCCGTGTGATGGACGCCGTGCGCGCCTCCGCCACGCCGGCCGCCGCGAAAGTCGTGCCCCTAGCGCGACGCGCCCCGAGCCAATGGCTGCCCTACTTCGCGACGGCCGCCGCACTGGCGCTGGCGATCTACTCGACCTGGAATCTGACGACGCTGCGTACTGAAAATGATGTCAACCAAAGACAAGTCGCGTTGCTCCAAGCACGTCTCGATGCGCAAGAACGCGCCTCCAACGAAGCGCGCGCGCAACTCGCGCTCGAGGAATCGCGTTTGGCCGATTTGATCGCGCCCGGGGCGGCGCGTTTCGCGGTTCGCGACGGCGTCATCGTGCGCACCGGCGGCCGGATCCTCATCGCCTTGCGCCATCTACCGGCGCTCCCCAAAGGAAAAACCTATCAGGCCTGGACGTTGCGCCGCGGTGCCAAGACCGTTGCGCCGAGCATCACGTTCGCACCAGATCCGACCGGACTCGCGCTCGTCGAGCTGCCGGAATCTGCGGCCAACATCGCAGCCGTCGCCGTCAGCGTCGAACCCGACGGCGGCAGCAAACAGCCGACGTCCAAACCGAACTTCGTCCGACCGCTGTCATAGCTAGCACGAGAACCCTTCGGCTCGAGCCATTGAGCGACGCGACGACGCGTGACGCAGTGGCGTTCTTGAGCCGCGCGCCGTACGAAAACGTCTATCTGCAGTGGTTGATCGAATCGGCGCGGGAATCGCCCGGGCGCATCGTGCTCGCGGTCGCGGACGGTGGCGAGATTCGTGGCGTCGCGCACGACGCTTCGAACGTCGCCTTCGCCGGCGATGGGGAGTCGATCGACGCTTTCGCGAACGCGCTCGCTAGGAGCCGCTCCGTTCCGCGAATGATCGTCGCGCCGCGCGCGCTGGTCGAACGTTATTGGAAACGCCTGCGGGACAAACTCCCCGAGCCTTGGGCGATTCGGACGAGCCAGCCACTCTACGCGCTGGAAACCGCTTGGCTGCGCGTTCCTAGCGCGAACGTTGCCGGCGTCGCGCGCGCGAGGCTCGCCGAAGCCGGCGAAATCGTTCTGGGCGCGGCTCGCATGGCCGCCGGCGAGTTGGGCGGCGACGCCGGCGTGATCGACGCGGGCTATCGCGCGCGCATCGAGGGCATCATCGCCTCCGGCGGTTTTTGGCGCTATCGCATCGAGGGCCGTCTCGTCTTTCAGTGCTACGTTGGTCCGTGGACGGCCGCGACCGCGCAACTGCAAGGAATCTGGACGCCCGAGAACGAGCGCGGGGCAGGCCACGCGACTCGGGGTCTGGGCGCCGTCTGCAGCGCGCTGCTGGCCGAATATCCGACGCTCTCGCTCTACGTCAACGATTTCAATCGTGCGGCCATCGCGCTGTACGAGCGCCTCGGCTTCCGGCTCGTCGGTGAATTCGCTTCGGTGATCTTTTAAGAGATCAACGCCAAGGAGGGGCCGCTATGGCGATGGCGTCGTTGGCGTACGCGCGTATGTACTGGAACGATACGAATCCGTAGCCTTTGTTACCGAAGCTCGGACCGAAGCTGTTGCGAAAGATGAAATATCCGCCGCCGGGGAATGCGCTCGATTCGCGGAAGCCGACGAGATCGATCGAATGGCCGTCGAACATCGGCGGGTTAGGACCGGAGTTGGCACTCCGCGGATAATCCTTGACCAGCGGAACGCCGTCGACGGTCACCGTAGAGAAATTATTGGGCCACCAGATTCCGGTGGCAACCGGACGCCCCGAGCGCAATATGCCGAGCGCTTTTTGCAACTCGGCGGCGGTCACCCCCGTCGTATTGTCCCAGGCTTTGACGATCGTGAACGGATACTTCACCGGAAACATCGCCTGAGCCGAAGCGATGGTGGCTTTGTTCGGCGTCGCGGGGTGGTGAGGATCGTACGTCGCGCGATAGGGCATCTCTCGCGCCGTCGCGATGCCCGATGCTTGATACCCGCTTATGAACTTGGTGAAAAATCCGCCGTCGGCATCTTCGCCGGTTGCCTGATTGCCCGCCCAATTGAGATACTCTTCCGACAGATTGCGGCCTCCGCGCGCACCCGGCATCCCGGCCTTCTGGTATTCGATCAGAAACGTCGTGGCAAAGACCGTGCAGGTGCCGCGATTACCCTGGTTGCGCACGTGCAATCCGCGTTGCACGATCTTGGGACGCAGATCGACTTCCGGCTCGAGACCGGAGACAAAATGTTCGCTGAAAACGCGAACGATCGGTGCGGCTGGGCGCCACGTGCGGGTCGCGGCCGGTGCGACGCCGGCGACCAGAAACGTCCACGCGAGGAGCGAAGCCAGAAACCTGTACATCAACCTCGGCCTCCCTACCGGTCCCCGCCACTTCGCAACTCGCCGGCGATCCACTCTTAGTCGAATTCCGACGCGATCGTCTGGAGCGCCGCGCGGAGCATCGGATGCGCCGCTGAACGACGCGCGTACTCGGACTCGTTGTACGATCCTTTGGCCCGGATCACTGCAATGCAGTCGCGGCGGTGCTTGGCCGGCCATTCGTCGAGGTTCGGAATCATCGCTAGCAGGAGCGACAGCGACTCGAACGCGGCGCGTTCCGCCGAGGTCCATCGGTCCAGATCGCGGATAGCGAGCGCGGTCGCGACGCGATCGCGCGCCGCGCGTTGAGCACGGTCTCGATCGCCCGCGAAGTCGCGAGCGATCCAAGCCGATACCGCCGCACTGAGGTGGGCCGGCTCCGGCCAAGCGACGGCAGTCGTCGCGTCACCTCGCAGACGCAGCTCCAGATCGGCGTGGCTCAGCCGGCGCAAGGTGGGGAGTGGGGAACGATAACCGCGGCGCGTCGCGATCCGCCCGAATTCGTCGCGCGCCAATGCCGCGTGCCGCTCCGACAACGGCCGGAAACCGAGCCTATAGTAAAACCATAACGCGCCCGAACGCACGGCTTCGGGATTCCCAGCGCCGATTTGGTACGGCTCGACGAGAAACCGCTCGACGTAGAACCGCCGCGCGTAAACGCGCAGAACTTGGCCGAAGACGTAAGCCGACTCGCCGCCGCGGAACGGCTCGAAGACGTTGATGCCGATCTTGCACGTGCCGAGAAACGGCCATCCACCACCATACGCAACGGGGATGCTATTCTTGAAGACCATGAAGCCGACGTGGGTGTCCAGCGGGAAACGACGCTCGGGCGGCATGGCGTAGAGCGCGATGCTGACGCCGCGCTCGAGGTCGAACGACTCGATTCCGGCCTCGGTCACGAGGGAGATGACGTCGGTCTCTCGGCCCAGGGTCGCAAGGACGCTCCGCGCCGCATCGATCAAGCGCACGCGATCCGAGCGTGAGAGCCGTCGGCCCTGCGGGAGCGGCTTGCCGATGAGACGTTTGAGGTTAAAGTCGCGTTTGAGCCCGCCGGAATGCATAAACGTCGGAATCGGAAGACCGCGCGCGAAGGTCCGCGACAGTGGACCATCCCTCGGGCTCAGCGTGATGAACAGCTCGAGTGTTTCGAAGAGGTGCTCCCTGACGCGTTCGCCGCACGGCAACAGCTCGAACTGGTCGATCGTCCAGCCGAGGTTCGTTTCAGAGCTGCCGCCTTTCGCTTCCTCAAAAAACTCCGCGAGTTTCTGCCGATGATCGCCCGCCACATCGTACTCCATTTGCGGTAATGACAAGCACAAGACGCTTTTGAACGGGCGTGCGTCCTCATCGGCGTCGCCGATCTCGGCTTCTGCCGGATGCTCGCGCGCGAGCCACCGCGCCACACAATAACTGAAGCTGTGCGACGTCTCGGACCAGGCGATTCCGGTGCCGAAGAGCCGCGAGTTTCCGGCTCGCGTGCGCCGCGCACCGATCGTCCGAGCGGCGGCGGCTACGCGCTTCAATTCCCGCTCGGCCTCTGTCGCTTGCGAACCGTCTCGCGGATAGGCGAGCATGAAGAGCAAGCTGTCATGGTACCGGACCAAGCTCCGCGGTTCGTTCAGGCGGACCTCTCGATCGCGACGCATGCGTTCCGGGCGCGCTCAGAGTGCCGTCACGTCGAGCGGCGTTTCGCTGACGCCGTCGGGCGTGCGCGCGACGCGGTAGGCGCGCGCGTCCGGGCGGGCGCTGGGGATTCGCTCGAGTTTTTCGTCGACGAAATGCAAGCCGGCGCCGTCGTCGCACGCGACTCCCGGCACGATGCGACCTTCGGCGACCATCCGCTGATATGACGGGCGGCGATCCTTTTCGCCGTCGTAGTGCGGGCAGTAGCTGCCCGCCAGAAATCCGAGACAGGCCAGCGGGGTCAGCGCACCCGCGATCGAATCGGTGACGCCCGCTTCGAACCAGCAGATCGCGCCGGCGCTCGAGCCGCACAACAGAATTCCCCGTTCGTATGCCTCGCGCAAAACCGTATCGAAGCCCCAATCGCGCCAGACCGCAAGCATGCTGCGCGTGTTCCCGCCGCCGACGTGGACGACGTCGAATTCAAAGAGGAACTCGCGCAGATCGGCCGGCGTACGCTTGAAGAAGGGCAGCGATCCCAGACGCGCGTCGAAACGGCCGTACGAATCGTAAAAGCGCGCCAGGTGCCCCGGGTCGTCTCCGCTGGCCGTCCCGACGTAACAGATCCGCGGTCGCGGCGCGCCGCTGGACTTGAGGATGTACTCTTCGAGTTTGAAATTCCCGGTGTCGGGCGCGAGCACGCCTCCGCCCATCGCGACGATCTGCCTCGGCATTTATTTCGCCGGGGGATATTTTTTGTCGCGAACCTCAGCGGCGTAGCGCCGCAAGCCCTCGACGCTTGCGCCGGCGATGTCGGCGAAGCGCTTGGCAAAGGGTGGAGATTCCGGGTAGAGTCCGAGCGCGTCGTGCAAAACGAGAACTTGAGCGTCGCATTCCGGGCCGCTGCCGATGCCGATCGTCGGGATGGCGAGCGCCGCAGTAATCTCGGCGCTGACGCGCGCGTCGATCATCTCGAGCACGATCGCGAAAGCGCCTGCCTCTTCGACCGCGCGTGCGTCGGCGAGCAGCGATTGCGCATCGTTCTTGCGCCGGAAACCCGCGTCGATCGCCGCCGTCTGCGGGGTGACGCCGATGTGACCGACCACCGGCACGCCGGCGCAGACGATCGCGTGAATGCGCGGCGCCATGCGAATGCCTCCCTCGAGTTTGACGCTGTCGGCGCCGGCTTTCACGAGCGCGATCGACGAGCGCACCGCCATATCGTCGTTGGCTTCGTAGGCGCCGAACGGCAGATCGCCGATGACGTGTGCGCGCTGCGTGCCGCGCGCGACCGCGCCGACGTGACGGAGCATGTCGTCGAGTTCGACGTTGGCCGTCGAGGCGTAGCCGAGGACCACCATCCCCAGCGAATCCCCAACGAGGATGACGTCGATACCGGCCTCTTCGACGCAGCGTCCGAAGGGCGCGTCGTACGCGGTCATCACCGGAAACGGTGCGTTCTTGCGGGCGCGAATCGCCGCGCTGGTCAGCCGACGGTCGGACATGGGAGCGCGCTACGCCTTTTCGAGGCGGCGAACCTCGTCGAGCATCCGCGCGTTTTCCGGCGTCGCGATCCCGTGCGCCGCGCCGCGCCGCACGACGGCGCCGTTGAGCGCGTCGATTTCCGTCCGCTGCTGGCGCTCGAGATCCTGAAGCATCGACGACCGATTGGGAGCCGTTTCGCGCGCGACGCCGAGTGCATATTCGCCCGCGTCTTCAAACGGAAGCGAAATCCCCTCGGCGATCGCCACCGTTTCCGCCTCGCGCGCCAGCGCGACGGCGAGTTCGCGCGCGGCGCGGTCCTCGACGACGAATCCGTTCGGTTGCCGAGCGAGCGCCGTCACCGGGTTGATGGCGACGTTGGCCACGAGCTTCGCCCAGAGAAACGGTTCGATGGGCGAGACCGCTCGCGCGTCGAGCCCGGCACGCTGCAAAAGCGCGACGAAACTCGCAAGATCGAACTCGCCGCGGCGCTGCGCCGCCCAGCCGAGTATCGTCGCCCCGCGACCGGTTCGCTGAACCAGGCCCGCCGCATCGCGAAAGGCGTTCTCGGTCGTCGGAGCGAGAATCACGGGACGGCTTGGCCCGAGGGCGGCATCGACGGCCGCGACCTGTTCTATGCCGTTCTGCAGCGCGACGATCGGGACGCCGGGGCGTATGACGTTCCGCAGGGCGCGCAGCGTGGCGACGACGTCATATGCTTTGACCGCAACCACGACGACTTCGACACCGGCCAGTACGCTTGGTGAATCGCTCCGCTTCGCACGGCAGACCTCGGCTTGCGTGCTCAACGCATCGGCGAAGATCGTGCCGATCGCGCCCAAGCCGACCACTCCAATCCGCATTCGTGCGCCATCGGCGAATGCGTTACGCGAACCTCTCCGGCCCCGCGCTCTGCACGGGTTGTATTGCGCCACTCCCGTGAGAACGGTCACCCACGAATCCCGGCCTTGCGCGAGCAGCATCACAATACGGGGGCGACGGCAAGGCGGTCCTAAAATCGGCCGCGCAACTTGCGATGAAAGAGGTATGCGCACCCTTCATCGAGCGTGGTCTTCGTCATTGATCGCCGCGCTGCTCGCCTTGGCGCTTTCACTCAATTTCGCGCAGGCGTCGAATCGGCGGGTCGCTCCGGCCGACGAGTACTTCGGGCCACTCAAAATGAGCGTGCTGGGCATCCGCAATACGCTGCGCGACGAGACCGCCCGTCTCGCTTCGGCGCGTCCCCCGGAACCCGCCGCGGCCTATTCGCACGCTGCCCTGGTCGAGCGTTCCGTTCAAGATTGGGAAGCAAAGTATCCCGAAGACACCTGGCTGCCGCGGACCGTCTTCGCGCTCCAGCACCTGTTCGCCCAGATTCCAAACGCGAAAAGCCAAGACCACGCCGCCGGCGTCGCATCTTGGCTGATCGCTCGGTATCCGAACACGGCCGAAGCGACCCAGATGCGCCTCGAGCTTGCTCAGGCGGCCGGCGGCGCCGGCCGGTAAAAGGTCGGCTCGATTACAGAAACGATTCCGCCCCTAAGGTAAATTGAGAGCGTAGATCGTCGCGCATAGGGGACGTGCCGGCTCGGCGGCGTAGGAGATTCGGGATGGTTTTGCGATCGCTCGCGTTGTGGGGAATACTTTCGAGCCTAGCATTGTGCGCCGGTTTCGGCGGATTCTCGGCGGCCGCCGGTGCGGAGCCGGCGATAACGCTCGATCCGGTCTTGCATCTCGCCGATGGCTGGCTCAACGGGCGTGCCGACGCGCGAGCGCTGCAGGGAAAAGTCGTCGTGCTCGATGTCTTCACGTTCGACTGCATCAACTGCAAACACGTCGTCCCCAATCTGAAAGCGCTCCACCGCCGTTATCCGAGCACGGTGGCCATCGTCGGGATTCACGCCCCAGAGACTCCTTACGAACGCGAGCGCGCGAACGTCGCGAACAATCTCGCGCTTCAGGGAATCGTGTGGCCGGTGGCCATCGACAACGCGTTCGCGTTGTGGAAAGCCTATGGCGTCGACGCCTGGCCGACGCAGCTCGTCTTCGACCGGCGCGGCCGGCTGCGTAAAACGATCGTCGGCGAAGGGTTCGATGCCGATCTCGATGCCGAGATCGCTCGGCTGGTGGCGGAACGATGAAAGTCGCGTTGCGTGGGCTAAGTCTCTTTGCGCTTGCGTTGCTGATGCTCGGGGCTGCGCCGGCACAGGAGCGGGTCGTCCTCGCCGGCGGTTGCTTCTGGGGGATGGAAGCCGTCTTCGATTCCGTCAAAGGCGTCTCACGAGTCGTCTCCGGGTATTCCGGCGGCAACGCGGCGACCGCCCACTACGACATCGTCAGCACCGGGATGACCGGACACGCCGAATCGGTCGAGATCACCTACGACCCGTCGCGGATTTCGTTCGCGCAGTTGCTAAAAGTCTATTTTCTGGTCGCTCACGATCCGACCGAACTCAATCGTCAAGGGCCTGACGAGGGGAGCCAATATCGGTCCGCAATCTTCTACACCACGCCGGGACAAAAGATGGTCGCCGAAGACTACATTCGGGAACTCGGCCGGACAAAAACGTATTCTGCGCCGATCGTTACCCAAGTCGTTCCGCTGCGCGCCTTCTATCCAGCCGAAGGATACCACCAGCACTTCATCCAGCACCACCCCGACTATCCCTACGTGGTCTACAACGATCTACCGAAGCTCGAGCAACTGCACCACCGTTTTCCGGAATTGCTGAAGCCCGGCTTAGCGCTGTCACGCTGAGCGGAGGCGCCCCTCGACAGGCTCGGGATAAGCTCCGCGCCGGAGTCGAAGCGCCAACGGAGCTCCGTTTGTCCTTCGATATCTCGGCTCGCGGAGTTTATCCCGAGCTTGTCGAGGGGCTCGCTGCGCTCAGGATGACGGAGAGTTTACGTCGGCGCCTCCGACGCGTGTTGTGCGTAGGCGCGCTTGTCGAAGTACCAGCTCGGTAACGACGTCGGGAATTTCACGTCGCGAAACGTGAAGTCGACCGTTTTGCCGTCGCCGCTATATTCGTCGTTCGGATTGGTCAAATTTGCGCCGACGATGCCGTGAATGTCGGTGACGATCGGATGGCCTTCGAGCCAACCCATGATGACCGTGAACTTGACCGCGTAAATCGGACCGCCTTCGATGAAGAGCTTGTCGGTAGCGACGAGCTTTTCGAGTTCGTAGGTATCCTTGTCGGCCCAGATTTCGCGTAAGCGGTTACGGTCGGGCTCGCGGGTCGGTTGGATCACGAGGTGGATCTGCTTTCCGACGGTCTCCATCGAGACGACGCGATAATCGAACTCACCCGTGACCGTTACCGCCGCGATCTCGCGCAGCGGAGTCTCGCGAGCCTCCGGCGTCGGGACGAATTCGGGCGGCCTGGGGTGCGCCGGCGCCGGTTCGAATACGTCGGCCGTCGGCGGACCCGGGTCGACGATCTCGTTGAAGGCGACGCGCTCCCATTCCAGCGGACCCCGGTAGTTGGCCCGGTAGACCCTTCGCTTCAAGGCGGCGCGATCGAGCGTACGGGCCCAATAATGAACGGTGTAACTTCCCACGTAATCTGGGAAGCCGTGGTCGTCTTTTTGCGCGCGGATTTCCGTGTAGGTGACGTACGGCGGCGGCGGACGGTGCGTCCGGAACTGGTGACGGATGACTCCCAGCGTCTGCTGCGGCGACAGCGTCGCGATCGGTTCGGGTGTCACCGGGGGCGCCAGCGCCGCGACCAGCAAAGCGAAGACGAGCAAGAGGGGCATTGCCGTGTATTACGCGGCCGGCGCCCCGAATGCTTTGCGGTTCATGCTCCCTTAATCAACTCCCCGACCGTGCGGCGTAGGAAAAGCGGGCGGCTAACCATTCCGCCCGGCTGCCGTCGCGCATGACGAACGTTTCGCTCCCATCGACCTCGGCGTTGAAGTCGGCATTGAGCGCTTTGGTCGCCGGCCAATCGACGTTGCCGTCGGCGCGCGCCGTGGCACGCGCCTTGACGTACGAAAATTGCGGCGTCTTGGCGAGCACGTTGAGTGCATTGGCAAGTTTCTGTGCTTGGTTCATCTATCGAGTATACCAGCAAGGCGGCCGCCGAATCGCACGCCTCAACACGGCGTCCGCTCGCCTGAAGGCCGCAATTCGGCCGATGTGGGCAAAAGCTGGTGGTGAACTCACCTACAGGAGCACGCGAGACGATGAAACGCTTTCTGCAGCTCGCCGGGCTAGCGGCCATCGCGCTGATCGCGCTGCCGGTCGCCGCTTCGGCGCAGCCATATCCTCAAAGTCCTTACCAATACGACCAGAATTCTGCGTCGCCCGATTACGTCAGCGGACGCATCGGCGCCTTTCAGCCTTACAACTTGTGGCTGGGAGGGAACAGCGGCTTGCACGTGACCATGCACGACGGCACCGTGATCACTCCGATGGGGATCAGGCTTCAACCAGGGTTGCAAGTTCGCGTCTGGGGCTATTGGAACGACAACGGAACGTTCGAGGCCAACCAGATTGACGTCGTCAATCCTTCGAACCCGTATGCCCCGCCAAATACGTACGTCCCGCCAAATACGTACGTCCCGCCAAATACGTACGTCCCGCCAAATACGTACGTCCCGCCGAATTCGTCCAATCCGCCGCCGTCGTATGCCGTTCCGTCCGGACCCACGCGCAACGGCGGTTACTCGACGTACCGTGACTATCTTACCGGTAGCGTCTCGGCTTTCCAGCCATACAACCTCTGGCTGGGCCGCGGGAACGGCAGCTTACACGTTACGATGCATGACGGTACGGTGATCAATCCGACCGGCATCACGCTTTCACCCGGGATGCGCGTGCGAATTTGGGGCCATTGGAACAACGACGGAACCTTTGAAGCCAACCAAATCGACGTCATCAACGCCGAAGATTTCCTTTACTAGGGGAGGTCGCTAGACTCCGAAGGTTTCCCGCCATTTGGCGACCACTTCCGGAATCCCGGACGACAGCCGCTCCACCTTGTTGCGATAGTATTTGATCTTGTCGAGGCGCAAGCCGTTCGCAATCCGGACGTCGGCCCGCAACGGAAAATTATACGTCTCGGCGAGCGCTTGTGAATATTCGCGCGAATAATAGAAGTTCTCGAAGAGGCGCGCTGCGTTCGGATGCGGCGCGTCTTTGAGGATTCCGACCGGATTGACGACGAGCACCGCATCGTCGTCCGGAAAACTGACGTCGATCGCGCCGCCCGCAGCCTTTCGCTCGAATGCCAGCGCGTCGGGGCCGCCGCCGATAATGCGTTCGCCCCCGACGATGTCGGCGACCGTGTCGTTGATCGAGCGGCCGATCTTCGGTTGGTTCTGGGCAAGTTTTTCGAAATAGGACCAACCGAATTTGTCGTTGAGCGCCACGACCCACGCTCCCGCGACGCCGCTGAACCCCGGATGTCCGGTCGTCACTTGTCCCTTATAGCGGGAATCGAGCAGCTCGGCCCAACGCCTAGGGTGCGCCGCTTTCGACGGATTGTAAATCAACGTTACGAACCGTAATGCGCCGGTGTGGTAGGTTGTATCGTCCGACAGCGTGCGCAGGGAAGCAGGTAGCGCGCCGATATCCGGCGGAACGTAGGCGGCCAGCGCACCGAGCTTCGACAACTGCGGGTAATGCGCCTCATCCGTGGAAGCGAAAACGTCGACTTCGCGGACTCCCGCCTTGAGGTTATTCGTCAGCCGCTGAAAGATGACTTGGGCCGTTTGCCGGATGAACTCGACGGCGATCCCCGGATATTTCTGTTTGAAGGCCGTGCGGACTTTTTCGGCTGCGTCCTCCGCATAGTGCGCCGTCCACCACGTCACGCTACCTTCGCGCTTCGCCTCGGCATAGAGCTTCTCGATTTCGACGCTTTCGCGCGCTTCGGCGACACGCGGGAGCGCTGAAAGGACGAACCCCGCCGTCAGCGTCGTACTGAGGAACTGCCGGCGTCCCGGTCCGGATCGCTCGTTCACGATCGCTTCGCGCCGTCGCGGCTCGCCGCGCCCCTCGCGGCGTCGAGGAACGCTTACGGCGCCACGACGGTCGCCGCGAACGTGAACGTCCCGGCCGTCGAGCCGAATACCTGAACGCTCAACAGGCCCGGCAAGCCCGCCGCTCGCATGAATCGGCCGGTGCCGCTGTTGATGTGGAACGTGCCGTAAAACGGGGGATTCGCCGGATTGAAACAGGCGGTTCCCACGCCGCTCGCGCTGACGGTCGAGCGATCGTGATCCGCCAAGGTCACGTCGAAGTACACGTGATGGCATTCTTTGTCGTAGATGGGCGTCTGGGCGACGCAGCCCGTGAACGTTCCATCGAGACCGTCGGGCCCGCGCGCCGCGCCGCTCACGATGTTCCCGCCGTCGCCGGACGTGGTGGTGCACGACGTGCTGTAGTGCGCGCTGCCGGTGACGAGCAAAACCTGGCCTTTGCCTCCGTGCATGTCGTCCGCAAAGGAAGGCGTCACGAGCATAAGGGCCATTAAGACCGCTGCCGCGCCGAGCGAAAACTTCCGGACCATGGAGCGCTCCTTTATGACGAGTGGTGCAAAAACCCGGGAGAGAGAAAACGCAGCCTAGTTCCAACTCGACGGCCGCCTTATCCTTGGAAGAGCGTGCGCCGCCGGTCCTTAAGCATCATCCCGTCGCCTGAACCCTCATCGGCTCGTCGTGAGGCCGATGCGCCGCGTCGCTTGCCAGCCGACCTTAGGCCCTGCTATGCTGCCGCTAAGGGCAAAGCGTCGTTGGGACGTTAGAAGAAGCGTCAGCTTCCGTTTTTCTTGGGTGAGTGTGTAATTGAATTCAGTTCTCGACCGATTGCGTTCCTGGGCGAGCAAGAATCCCGACAAATTGCTGTATTCGTTTCTCAACGTCAACGGAGTGCCGATCGAGAGCCTTTCATACGAGGCGTTCCTCGAACGGACGAACCTCATCGCGGCGCACCTTCTCGGTGAGTATGAATGCAACGTGGCCGACCGGCTGTTGCTATGCTTCCCGCCCGGCATCGAAATGATGTGCGCCTTTTTTGCCTGCCTGCAGGCCGGCCTGATCCCGGTGCCCGTGTATCCGCCGAATTCTCACGGGCTCGATGCATCGCTGTACAAAATGTGTCACATCGCTAGAGATTGCGAGGCTTCCGGAGTTTTGACGAGTCGAGACTACTATGACTCGTTCAAGACCAGAACGGCGAGGGTCGATTCGTCGGACGCGGAGCCTCAACGAGAGCATCTCGCGCGCCTACCGTGGATCGTCACGGAGGATCTCAAGCAGGCGCCCGCGAGCGAAACGGCAGCAAACGGAACCTACGAGATCGCGTTCATCCAATACACGTCGGGTTCGACGAGCAGTCCAAAAGGCGTCATCGTGACGCACGATAACCTCCTCCACAACTGCGATCTCGTCGTCAACCATCCGCAGCCCATCGCAGTTTCCTGGCTTCCGCAATACCACGACATGGGATTGATCGGCAGCTGGCTCTACCCGGCCATGACGGGAGGTACGACGTTTGGCTTTTCCCCTCTAGCCTTCATTCAGCGGCCGGCCCTGTGGTTCGAGGCGATGACGAAGTATGCGGCTACCGTGTCATCCGCACCAAACTTCGCCTTTGAATACTGTCTGCGCCCCGGTAAACTTCGCGCGGAATCGCTGGCGCATGTCGATCTCAGCTCCCTCCGATTCCTGATGACCGCTGCGGAGCCGGTCAGACCCGCTACCTATCGGCGCTTTCTGCAAACCTTTGAACCCTACGGCTTGAAGCCCGCGAGCTTCGTCGCGGCCTACGGATTGGCCGAAAATACGTTGGCCGTATCGAATTACGGCACGAATATCCTATCGGTCAACAAGAAAGCCTTGTCACTGAGGAGCGTGCGGGTTACCTCACACGTTTCTGAAATCTCTGGCGCGGCGCAGATCGTAAGTTGCGGTCGACCGTTGGCGGACATCGCCGTAAGGATCGTAGACCCCGACAAGCTCGTCGCGTTGCAAGGCGGCAGCGTCGGCGAAATCTGGGTTCGAGGCCGAAGCAAGTGTTTGGGCTATTGGAGCGACCCGGACCTGACTCGGAAGACGTTCCACGCACGGATCGCCGGCGAGCAACGACCGGGAGAAGGCTACCTGCGTACCGGCGATCTGGGGTTCGTTCACGAGAACGAACTTTACGTTTGTGGCCGCATAAAAGATACGATCATCGTCCGCGGCCAAAATTATTATCCTCAGGACGTCGAAAATATCGTCGAGGACGCCTCCGATTTGATTCGGAAACACTGTGTCGCGGCTTTTGAGATCGACGAAGGGCGCGGACCCGAACTGGCAGTGGTCGCTGAGGTGAAAAACAGGAACGCAGTTCCCGATCCGCGCGACGTCGTCGGCGCCGTCCGAAAGTATTTGAATCTCGAAACGGCTCTAGTCGCTTTCGTTGCGCCGAGATCGGTCCCGAAAACGAGCTCCGGCAAGATCATGCGTCAGTTGGCGAAGCACCGGTGGCAGGACGGTAAATTTGACGTGCTTTGCAAGCTCGCCCGTGAAGTCGCGCCGGGCCCGCGAGCCCAAAGCGAGGGAAAACCCGGCCGGTTCGACGAGCTAAAGTCTCGCTACGGTTTGAGGGGCGACGAAACAACCTCTCTCATCGAAATCGGTATCGACTCCCTCGACCTCGTGTTGCTCTTGCACGAGGTTACGCAAATGATCAAAGAGAGCGGAGCCGATCTGCTAGCCGATCAGGTCGATATCGGACTCGTTCAGCACATGAGCGTCGCCGAACTGTGCGGCCTGGCGGACCTGTTTGAGAACTCGCCGGAAAGCGCCGTCCTCCACGTGCAGAATTCGCTTGCAGATCTTCGAGACGAACATCACCGCAAAGAGCAAGCGCTCATGTCCGATGACAGACGACTCGCGTTCGAGGTTCCGTCCGGTTTCGACCCCTCGCGACGACGAGGCACCGGCGGCATTCTGTTGACGGGCGGAACGGGCTTCGTCGGTCCGTTTCTCTTGAAGAGCCTCCTCGAGCAAACAGACGATCGGGTCTACGTACTCGTTCGCGCCGAGCACGCCTCTCGTGCCGGCGAACGGCTGAGGACGGCGCTGAAGTCGACCGGGCCATTTGCCGCGCCATTCGAGCAAATCTTCAGCAAGCGTGTCATCCCAATTTGTGGCGACTTAGCCTTACCCAAACTGGGTCTCGATGGGGAAAGCTGGGAAACTCTAGCAGGCGGCGTCCACACGATTTACCACAACGGCGCGACGGTTAATTACCTCTTCGACTATGAGACCGTGCGGGCCGCGAACGTACTGGGAACCAATGAGGTGCTGAGGCTCGCCTTCGAGGACCGCGCCAAGACGGTGAACTACGTCTCCACCACGTTCATCTTCGGGTGGACCGCGAAGAAAACGCTCTACGAAGCGGATGCAAATCAAGGCATGGAAATGCTGGACTTCGGCTACAGTCAGTCCAAATGGGTCGCCGAGCAGATCGTCAGCGATGCGGCGAAGCGCGGGCTGAAGACGCGCGTGTTTCGCCCATCCTTAGTTAGTCCGTCGATAATGGGCGGCGGCGACAACCTGGACATCGCGATTCGCCTGCTCGCGTTCATGATCAATCACGGAATCGCAGTCGATACGCTCAATCAGGTCAGCTTCGTTCCGGCAGATATCGTGGCCAACAACATCGTCGCCATCTCAAATGAGCCGGCGACGATCGACGGAACGTATCACATCGTGGCGGACGAGTACGCGAATATGATGGACGTTACGAGCATCATCACGGGGCTCACCGGGCGCCGATTCCAGCTCTTCAAACTCCAAGACTTCGTGCCGGAGATGATTCGGCGGTGCACGCGAGACGACGTGCTGTTTCCATTGATGGATTTCGTGGTCGGCTCGGTCGACAATCTCGCAGCGATGGAGTTCAAGCGGTACGACAGTTCGCAGTATCGGAGGGCGAGGGACAGCTGCAAGGCCGGGATGCAGGACCTTTCTCTTGAGGACACGATCTCCGGCATCTTGCGTTTCATGCAACGCAAGGGGATCGTCCGTCTCCGAGAGATGCGACGGTTCGCGCGAAGCGGGCACGTCGACGATATTTCGGGCGCTGCTTCGCGCGCTTCATAAAACGGTAATCTCGCACGTATGCGGATCCTTTTCATCGGCATGCCCGATAGCATTCACGTGGCCCGCTGGATCGATCAGCTTCGGCCGTGCGGGTGGGATCTGCATTTCTTCCCGGCATACGGCGAGCCGATCCACCCCGAGCTGCGCGGCGTTACCGTCCATGACCTCGAGCCCGCGGAACCGGGGTCCGGCGCGCCAATCGCGTTTGCGCGGAAGCTGATCGAGCGAATCCGCCCCGACTGGAACGATCGCGCGCACCGGTTGGCGAGAGCGATCGCGCGGGTCAAGCCCGACATCGTACATTCGCTCGAGATGCAGCACGCCGGATACTTGACGATGGAAGCTCGGAGACTTCTGCGCGGATTTCCGACGTGGATCATCAGCATCTACGGTAGCGACATCTACTACTTCGGCCGCTTCGCCGAACACGCCCCGAAAATCCGCGACGTGCTGGCGGCCTGCGACTCCTTCGTCTGCGAGTGCCGCCGCGATATCGCGTTAGCACGTGAATTCGGGTTCGCCGGCGAGATGTGGCCGGTCTTGCCGGTCACGGGCAGCTTCGACGTGCGGGCTTTGGCCCGGCACCGCGCACCCGGCCCGACCTCGGCTCGCCGCACGATTGCGCTCAAAGGATACCAGCACTGGGCCGGGCGAGCACTTGTTGGGCTCGAGGCGATCGGGCTCTGCTCCGACGTTTTGCGGGGATATCGCGTCGCCGTCTATCTTGGTGATGACGTGACCGGTGCTGCGGAGTCCCTCGGCCGCGCCACCGGTTTGAACATCGACCTCGTGCCACGCAGCTCGCACGACGAGATGCTGCGCCTGCACGGAGAGTCTCGCGTTTCCATCGGCTTGAGCATCAGCGACGGAATCAGTACTTCCGCACTCGAAGCCTTAGTCATGGGCTCTTTCCCGATCCAATCCGATACGTCTTGCGCCGATGAATGGTATGTCGACGGCGTGAGCGGTATGAAAGTCCCGGCGGAAGATCCGCAGGCGGTGGCGGCGGCGTTGCGCCGGGCCGTCAGCGACGACAGGCTGGTGGACGAGGCGGCGGAGTTAAACACCGGCATCGCCGCCGCACGACTCGACAAATCCGTGATCGCGCCGCTCGTGATTGCGTCGTACGAACGAACCGGCAGGTGAGCTACGGCAAACGCGATCAAGGTACTCGTGTTCGGCGCATCGGGGATGTTGGGGCATAAACTCTATCAGACGCTGTCCGCGCAGCCGCACGTATTCGATCCGTACGCCACGTTCCGCCGCGGATCCGATGCCGTAGCACGCTTCGGCATCTTCGACTCCGCGCGCAGCATCTTCGACGTCACCGCCTCCGACTTCGATTCGGTCACGCGTGCATTTGACGCGGTCGCTCCGGCCGTGGTCGTCAATTGCGTCGGAATCGTCAAACAGCATGCGTCGGCGAACGATCCGATTGCGAGCCTGACCGTCAACTCGCTCTTCCCGCACCGCTTAGGGCAACTTTGCGTCACCGGCGGAGCGAGACTCATCCAGCTGAGCACGGACTGCGTCTTTTCCGGACGCAAGGGAAACTACACCGAAGCAGACGCCCCGGACCCCGAAGATCTGTACGGCAGGAGCAAACTGCTGGGTGAAGTCGAGGGTGAGGGACGCCTGACGCTGCGCACCAGCATGATCGGGCGGCAACTTGAAGGCGAGTACGGCCTCATCGAATGGTTCCTCGAACGGGCTCGCGGGCATGCCCGTGGCCAGGTCGAGTCGGTCGCAGGATTTAAACGAGCGATCTTCAGTGGCTTTACAACCAATGAGTTGTCGCAATTGATCGCGCTCATCATCACTCGGCACCCGAGTCTTCAGGGGGTTTGGCACCTGGCGACGGAACCCATCAACAAGTTCGAGCTGCTTTCGCTGGTCGGGCAGGCTTACGGCACGAACATCCCGATCGGAGCCGACGATCGGTTTTCTTGCGACCGAAGCCTGCGTGACGATCGGTTCAGGCAAGTCAGCGGCTACGTACCGCCATCCTGGTCCGATATGATCGACCGAATGCAACAAGACCTCACCCCTTACGCAAAACCGCCGAAACCTCGCGGAGAATAAACGCGGATGCTCCTTCAGGACAAGCGCGTGCTCATCACCGGCGGAACCGGTTCGCTGGGAAGAGTGCTCACGCGCCGGTTGCTGTCGGGCGAGATGGGCCACCCGCGCAAGATCACCGTCTTCTCGCGCGACGAAGCGAAGCAGCATGCGATGCGGCTGGCGTACCAACAGCGCCGGACCGCCACCGACGAAGTTGTCTATCACAACTTCGAGCAGCGTCTGCAATTTCGGATCGGAGACGTTCGCGACCGGCACAGCATCGCGGCCGCCCTGCACGACGCCGACGTCGTTTTCAACGCTGCGGCGCTCAAGCAGGTACCGACGTGCGAGTATTTCCCCTTCGAGGCGGTGCAGACCAATGTCGTCGGCGCCGAAAACATCGTTCGGACCATTCGCGAGCATCGGCTGCCGATCGAAACCGTCGTCGGCATCTCGACCGACAAAGCATGCAAGCCCGTGAACGTGATGGGAATGACCAAGGCGATTCAGGAGCGCATCTTCATCCGCGCCAACCTCGATCGCCCCGAGACCCGCTTCATCTGCGTGCGCTTCGGAAACGTGCTGACCTCGCGCGGTTCGGTCATCCCGCTCTTTCACGACCAGATCACGTCCGGCGGGCCGCTGACGATCACGACCGCCGCGATGACTCGATTTCTTCTCGGTCTCGAGCAGGCGGTCGACACGATCTTCGAGGCCTTGCGCGGCGCGCGGGCGGGAGAGACCTACATCCCGCGCGTGCGGTCCGCGCGCATCGCCGACGTCGCGACCGTTCTCATCGGTGAGCGGCCGATCGAGACCGTCGTCACCGGCATCCGCCCAGGCGAAAAGGTACACGAAATTCTGGTTTCGGAGGAAGAGGCCCAACGTACCCAAGAGCGCGGGAGCTTCTACGTCATCCTCCCCATCTTGCCGGAGATTTTGCCGGGCGCCCACGTCGAGTCACCGCTGGGGAAGGAATACAGCTCCGCCGACGGATTGTTGGACAAAGCATCGCTTCGCGCTCTGCTCGCGAGCCATCGTCTCTTGCTCGATGACAAACCGGCATTCGAAGACGCCGCAATCCTGGCCTAGGCTCGATCCCGGCCACGCCGTCAGATGAAGGTCGTCACGATCCTTGGAACGCGTCCGGAGATCATCCGCTTGAGCCGCACCATTGCATGTCTCGACCCCGCTTGCACGCACGTGTTGGTCCATACGGAGCAGAACTTCGACGACAATCTCAACGATGTGTTCTTTCGAGAGCTCGGCATTCGCGCGCCGGACTATTCTTTGGGCGTTCGGGGCGAGACGCCGGGCCGTCAGATTGCGCGGATCATCGAAGCGAGCGAATCGGTACTCCAGAAAGAGAAACCCGACCGTCTGCTGCTGCTGGGTGACACCAACAGCGCGCTCTCGGCGATCCCCGCCAAACGTTTGGGCATCCCCGTCTATCATATGGAGGCCGGAAACCGGTGTTACGACGATCGCGTCCCCGAAGAGATCAACCGTCGCATCGTCGACCACTGCAGCGACGTACTGATGCCCTACACCCAGAATAGTCGCCTGAACCTGCTGCGAGAGGGGATTCCGAGCGAACGGATCTTCGTGACGGGCAATCCGATTTACGAGGTGATCCGGCATTACGACTCGGAGATCAAGCAATCCAACGTTCTGAGCAGGCTCGGCCTGGAGGCGCGGAAGTTTTTTCTGGTCACGATGCATCGCGAGGAAAACGTTGACGTTCCGGAGCGTCTCGCACAGCTGGCCGCGGCATTGGACCGAGTACAAAAGGAATATGGCCTGCCCGTCATCGTCAGCACGCATCCACGTACGCGTTCGCGGCTGCGCGAAGCCGCCGCCTCAAATGGGGATTTCAACGGGAATCCGCACGTGCGTTACCTTGACCCGTTCGGCTTTTTCGATTTCATCACGCTCGAGCGCGAAGCTCTTTGCGTCTTGAGCGATAGCGGGACGGTGCAGGAGGAGTGCTGCATCTTCGGCACCGCCAACGTTACGCTCCGCGACGTGACCGAGCGGCCGGAGACGCTCGAGTGCGGTAGCAACATCCTCAGCGGCGCAGAGCCTGACTCCGTGATGCGCTGCCTCGGGACGGTGCTGGAGCGGGACCGCAGCTGGACGCCGCCGCCCGAATATCTCGCCGAAGGGGTAAGCATGACCGTCGCTGAGATCGTGCTCGGCGCGTGAAAGTCGCGATCGTCTCGAGCGGCCTGCCGCCGTCCTGGTCCGGCCAATCGGTCGTTCTCCATCGGCTGTTGGAAGGCATTACGCCCGACGCATATTGTCTTATCCTCACCGTAGCAAAGGCGGATACCCAAACAAGCCTCACGGTGCAACCGCTCGCGGGGCGCCTCTATGAAGTTCTACCGGCTCCGCTTCCCGTTCGAAACGGCCGCGCTCGCATTTGGCCCGCGTCTCTCATCGACCTCGCGCGCATGGCGCGCCGAATCGTAGCGCGCGGGCGAAGAATCGCGCAGATCCTGCGCCGTGAGGGATGCAACGCCGTCGTCGCGTGCACCGCTGGGGACCTGCTCGACGTGCCGGCGGCGTATTACGCAAGCAGAATGACCGGCGCGGCGTTCTATGCTGACGTGTTCGATGATTATGCTTCGCAGTGGGTCGGGCCATATAACCCCTGGCGGCTTGGGCGCTTTCGGGAGCCGTTCGGTAGACTGCTGGAAAGGCTGATGCTGCCGCGCGCCGCCGGCGTCATCGTCAACAACGCGTATATGGCTGCACGGCTGGCCAAGCGATACGGCGTGCGAGCGACCATCGTCCACAATCCTTGTGACACCCTCGCATATCGCGTTCCACTCTCAGCCGAAACCTCGAGCGAGCCGCGGGTGCGCGACGAGCAACGCATCGTATATACCGGCGCGGTCTACGAAGCCCACTTTGATAGTTTTGCTCGTCTGCTGACCGCGATCGCAATACTCGACCGCCCGGGGCTGAAGCTGCACATCTACACGGCGCAACCTGCGTCGTGGCTAGAAAGCCGTGGGATCCGAGGCCCGGTTTCCATCCACGCGCACGTAGAGGCCACGCTGGTCCCCGCGCTGCAGCGCCGCGCCGACGCGTTGTTCTTGCCGCTCGCGTTCGAGTCGCCTTATCCCGAACTCATCCGCACGACGGCTCCAGCGAAGATGGGGGAGTACTTGGCCGCCGGCAGCCCGGTGCTGGTTCACGCGCCTGCGGATTCATTTGTGACCGACTATTTCCAACGTTACCGCTGCGGACTCGTCGTGGACGCGCCCTCAACCGCTGTCCTTGCGCAGGCCCTTCAGCGCATTTTGGATGACGAGAACCTGCGCGCTGAACTGAGCCGGAATGCGAGCGTTCGAGCCGATTCCGATTTTGCGATCGAGTCGTCCCGAGCCGCGTTCCGCCGCGCGATCGGGATGGCACCGCCCCAAGCGACCGGCCGGGTCGAAGCAACCAGTCTATGACCGCCTCCGCCGCATCCATCGCGAAACCGAAGCCCCGTGTGCTGCTGCTGCTCCACCAACTGAGTATGACCGGCGCTCCGAATCTTGCGGTCAATGCCTTTCGCAAGATCGCCGGCCAGCTCGAAGTGCGAACCGTAGCGCTTGGGGTAGCGGTCAACGCAGACCAGGTGCGACAGCTGAAGGAACTCGGTCCGCTTTCGATCGTCTCCGGCGATGCGACGCCGGCGCAGCTTCAAGCCTCCCTGAACGCGGGCGCAGGGGCGCCTTGGAAGCCCACCGTGATATATGTCAACAGCGTTGTCTCGCTGGGTATCGCTCGCTCCTTGCAGCTGCCCGATGTGCCGGCATTGCTGCACGTACACGAACTGGAAAGTTATCTCGAAGACGCAGCGCGAATGGAGCCCGACCTGCTTCTAAGATTGCCGCGGCGATATATCGCCGCAAGCGACGCGGTGAAGCGGTCGTTGCTGGCAGTCGGCGTTTCCGCTGAAAAAATATCGGTGGTGACCACGTTCGTCCGCGCTGAGGATTTCACCCGGCCGATCGTCCGTGCTCCGATTGCCGCCTGGGATTCAAGCTCGGGCGGCAGTAGCGGCGATGTTCCCTTTGTCGTTGGGGGCGTATCCGTAAGTAGGTGGCACAAGGGGGACACGCTCTGGATGCTGATGGCGGCGGAGCTGACCAAACTGTTAGGCCGGAAACGCGTGCGTTTTCTGGCCATCGGCATCGACGATGACGACTTCGGCCGAAATTTCCGCATGATGGCTCGTAAACTCGAAGTGGACTCAATCCTCGAAATCGTCCCGTTCACTCCAGAGCCGCTGATGTATTTGGACTGGTGCGACGTCGTCGCCGTGACGTCGTGGGAAGAGTCCGCCTCGATGGTGAGCCTGGAAGCGATGATGCTTTGCAAGCCCGTCGTCTGCTTCGCCGGCAGCGGCGGACCTCCAGAACTTCTCGGCGACACGGGAGTCGTGATCGACGCTTTTTCACCGGCGGAAATGGCTCGTGCCGTTGCACAACTTGCCGCATCGCCGGATCGCTGCCGGGACCTGGGGCGGGCGGCCCACGAGAGAGCGAGCAGCTCGTTCACCGACGACATCCAGGCCCCGAAAATTCTGGCTGAGATTCAGGCTTTGGCCCAAGATCCGTCGCGCGCCGGCGTCTGATCGGTTGCAATCGACGGCGTCACGGCTGGAATCGATCAAAGATCTTCAAATCGCCAGAGGCCTAGATATTTTCCGTGATGATCGAGTTGTGAGTCGGCAAAATCCTTGATCAGATGGATCGGCGGGGGAAAACTGAACGGGGGCACTTCCAGGTTCAGAGGACGCCAATCCGGCGTTACCGTGTCAACGTTTACCGCGAGGTCAGGAAACGTGGTCGTCAAGAGAAAACGAGGGGCAGATCTCTTCATGTTCTTGAGAGCGCTGTGAATTTCGCGAAAACTGAGATGAACCAGGCAATCTCGACAAAGGATAATATCTGCGGTGGGGAGCCGGTCCCGCAACAAATCGAGACGGAGGAAGTCACCTCGTTCGCCAAACGCGGTCTTATTTTGGTGAATCAGCGGAGCGACGATGTCGGCACCGTAGTATTTCACGTCGAGAGCCACGTGGCTCAGCCACTGGAAATCGCCGCACGGAATGTCGAGAAGCGATGTAGCTCGCAGCGTGGCGACCAATTGGGGCAGAGCTTCACGAATGCTCTGGGTGGATTCTAACGACGAGCCCGGCCCGCTTCGCGAAAACTCGTCGGCCCAAAAATTGTCTTCGTAGATCTTTTGAAAGATCGCTTCTCGTTCTTTGGAGGACCGGAACCGCTCGTAAACGCGAAATCGCAAGTGGCCTAGCGCCGGATGCGACGTCATCGCTCGAATGAAGCGGTTCATGCATTCGTGCCCACAGCGACCCGGTTTCTGGAGCGAGCCTCGTGCAGCCTCGAAGTTGCAACTTCGACGCACGAAATCGCGTTAGCTCAGGCAGTGTTGCGCGATTATTTTAAGAGCCGGGCTGCGCTGCGTGGGCGATCGACCGGGGAGCGCTTGAGCATTGAAGGACCGTTCCAATCCATTGGACCCGACAGATCGACTGGCCGGCTTCCAGCACGGGAGCGACAAATCTCTCGGTCGGAGATCCATCGCGTGAATAGCCGTGCAAGACGAGTGCGGGCGGGTTCTCCGCACCGATGATCGGGGCGGTCGGACTGAGTTGATCCGAGGCAGACGCCAGCGCGTTGTTCGCCCTGCCTCCGAAGGTGTGGAGCCCGGCCCCAACCACGATGGCAAGGAGCGCGATGATCAGGACGTATTCAAAGAGCCCCTGGCCGCCGTCGCAGGTTCGCAGCGAGGCAAGGGTCTTGGTCCCTCGTCGGGTCAGCGCTCCCGGCAACACTGTATGGGCCCCTCCATGAGCTTACGGTCGAGAAGTGACCCAAGAATAATCTCAAAAGCTTGGCCGCCCTAGGACCAAAGGTCCTAGTTCCTGGGCTTCATTGGGCCTCACGAGCCCCGGGTGCCGGGGTTCCCCGCCTGCTCGACCCGTGGGGACCGACCGAGTTCACGTACAACCTCGCGTACCTCCGAACGGGAGGCAGTGAGGATGCAAAGGCCGAGGTTCTTGCAGATCGGCGCCGGGGGCATGACCGCGCTGGCGCTAGCGCCGCTCTCGGACCGAGCGTCCGGTAGCGACGTCGCCGACTATACCTTGACTGCTGCGCCGATGAGGTTCACGCCGGCTCCGGGCACCTCGTTCCACGGGCTGGCATATAACGGCAAACTTCCCGGCCCAGTGCTTCGTGTTGTCGATGGGCAACGTTTACGCGCCAAGTACATCAACAATTCCGGCGTTTCCACGAGCGTCCATTGGCACGGAATGATTTTGCCCAACGCCATGGATGGCGCTGCGGGAGTGACCCAGCCGGCCGTTTCGCCCGGCGGAACCTTCCTGTACGAATTCGATGCGGGCCCTCCCGGTACGCGTTGGTATCACGATCACGGCGCGAACATGGGCCTGACGCGCGGCCTTTTCGGCATGATTATCGTCGAAGACCCGCGCGACGAACACGCCGACGCAGAGTTCGCACTGGTGCTCCATGATGTTCCGCGCATGGAAACCGTAATGACGGCAATACGTGGCGTAAGTAAGGCACCGATGACCGACCCTTTCGGTTCGCCCGAACTCCTGGGAATGCGCGCGGGCGATAAGATGGGCGATGAGATCGCGTACTCCGCGCACTGCATCAATGGCTCGTCCTATCCGGGCACCGCTCCGCTGAGAGTTAGGGTCGGTCAAAAAGTTCGTCTGCGAATTCTCAACGCGAATCCGACGCAGACCCGATACGTGCGGCTCGCCGGGCACCGCTTGCGCGTAACGCATGGGGACGGCAATCGGTTCGCGCAACCGGTCGAAGTCGACGCACTGCGCATCGGCGTCGCGGAACGATATGACGCCTGGTTTGAAGTTACCAAGCCCGGCGCATGGCTCTTGCAGGGTGTTTCGAGTGATCCGTTATCCTACGAACAAGCGGCGGTCGTATACACCGAGGGGATGGAACACGCTCCGCCCGCGGGCAACTCGCAATCGCTCGTGGGCGTCGATTACTTTACGTACGAGAAAGCCGGCGGTATTGCGGCAGCGCCCTTGGACCGAACCGCACAAATCCACAAACAACTCGTCTTGGGCGGTGGCAAGTACGGCAGTTCGAGCTGGACGATCAATGGGAAAACGTATCCGCATACGGATAAGATTCTCGTCGCGCGCGGCGATCGAGTGACCGTTCGGTTCACCAACAAGACCGACATGGACCATCCGATGCATTTACACGGGCATACGTTCGATATCGTGGAAATCAACGGCAAAGTGCTGCTGCGGCCGCTCGCCAAAGATATATCCCTGGTGGCCGGCAACGGCGGGACTCTCGCCTGGCGTTTCGACGCGACGTCGCCCGCCGGCCGCTGGCTCCTGCATTGCCACAATGATATTCACATGATGGACGGCATGATGACGGAAGTTGTTTACCGCGACAAGGCGTAAAGCGTAAGGTCAGCTCAAAGCACGCGCATCACCGGGTACGAGCGGAACGGCGGGAAAGTGTAGGAATCGAACCTACCAGCCCCCTTGCGAAGGCCTCAGCGGTTTTGAAGACCGTGCGGACCACCAGACCCGTACTCTCCCACGTACCCGGAAAACCCATGAAATACCATAATGCGGGTAAGTCGCGTGTTACCGCGTACCGATATTATCCCGCCGGTACTCGGACCGTGTCAAGTAAAATTCAGATTCAGATGAAAACGCCGGCGTCGACGTGCAAGAGTTCCGCTAACTTTTTCGCCTGAGCCTTGCTGATCTGCCGTCTCCTATTGAGGATTGACGATGCAGCCGCCCGATCTCCAAGCGTTTTCGCCACCTGAGCTTGCGTCACGTTCTTGAGCTGCATGAGTTCGCGCAGCGCGTCGACGGCGTCCAGCTTTGGCCACCGATCGGCGCACACGGACCGCTCGTAATCAGCAACGAGCGCGCGGAGCACTCGGTAGTATTCCGTTTCGGCCCGGGTGCGTGCTCTGCCACGAATCGCCAGGTCTTCGATCTCGCGCATTGCTCGATCGTAAGCAGCTTTGGTTCGGATGGCGTGGGGACGACGCTCACGCAGGAGCTCTGCGTACTCGCGTTCTGCAGCGGCGGTCACTTCCAAGCCTCCTTGTCGTATTCTGCGTGGGTAAGGAAATCCCGAACCACCACGGCTTGCCCCAGGTAGTCAACGACGGCGATCAGCCGGTAGGCGTTGCCACGTATATTGAAGACCGTGAATGGGCGGATGTAGTCGGCGGAGGGTATGTCAGCCTTAAGTTCGACGAGGTTGGACCACCTCGCGGCAGTTACGCTCGCATGCCACATCGCGATGGCATTCGCGGCGTCGGCATGCTTACGGGCTGCCTTCTGGAGAACGATCTGCCCGAGAACCTGCACCCGAAACGCCCTCCGTCTCTATGTTAGTGTTTCGCCAACATGTTGTCAATATGCCCACATGGGGAGAGCCGATTCAGAACAGGATCCGAACCAGCAGCCCTTTACCGGTCGAAGTCCATCCCGCGCGAGCGGTCACGGATGCGCTCCAGCTCGCGCTGCTCTCGCTTGATATTGCGCTCGATTTCCCTTACAGTTTTCTCAGGAAGGCTTCGATATGCCGCCTGGACGGCACGGCCGATTCCTGCGGTCGCTTTTCGGCGAAACCGATTCGAGGCTCAAGACACTTGCGCGCTCGAGCACCTCCAGGCAGATATGTCTGGATGCCTCTCTCGCGGCGTTTCTCCCGCATCTGATCGTGTGGACGCTTTACACTATCCGAGCGCGTGATATGCGTTGTACACACTCAGCAATTAGAGCAGCGACTCAGCTTAAGAACGCATGAGGCGCGCATGGACTTCATCCGCGACATGTCTGCAGTATTGCGTCGCCGCCCAATTCTAACGCACATGCCACTACATGCTACACAGCATGAGCAAGATTAACGTCCCTTACGGGGCAAGAGTTGCGAACATAAAGGAGTGCCGCAGGGGAAGATGATCGAGCGATGCCGCAGCGTTGAAGGTTCTGGAAGATACGAGGGTCGGGGCGAAATCATGCGCGGACTAGAGTATGGCGGGTCATCGCGATGAGCACGCTCGGGCTTGTCGGCGGGCTGGGCCTGGGGGCGGGAATCTATTACTATCAGGAACTCGCGAAGACGCTCGACGCGCGCGGAGCGCGCCTCCGTCTCCTGCTTGCGCACGCCGACCTTCTCAAGGTCCTCGGACACGTGCGCGCCGCGGAAATCGGGGAGCTGACGCAGTACCTTCGCGGCATTATCCAGTCGCTATCTTTGGGCGGCGCTGACTTCGCGGCCATTTCCGCGGTCGTGCCACACGCTTGTATTGCGGAACTAACTGCTGCCTCGCCGATTCCGATCCTGAGCATTTTGGACGTCGTCGGCGCGGAGCTCGACCGTCGTGGGCTAAGACGCGTAGCTTTGTTCGGCACGCGTCTCGTCATCGAAACGGACCTTTACGGCTGCCTCTCAGTATTCGAAGTGGCGCGACCGAATGCCGTGGAAATCACCATGATCGACGATACCTATCGGGCCTTGGCGATGCGCGGGCACGGGACGCCGCAGGACCGCGAGATCCTCACGAGCATCGCACTAGGCCTTTGCAGTCGCGAGCGACTCGACGCGATCGTGTTGGCCGGCACCGACCTATCGACGCTTTTTGAGACAGAGGAACCCGAGTTTCCATCGATCGATTGTTCGCGTCTTCACATCGCCGCGATCGCGGAAAGGCTCTTGCGATCGTAGCGCAAGTGCCCGCCCCCGCTGGTACGCCGCGAACGCGCGTCGTTCTGCTCGGGACTGCCGGCGGGCCGGCGCTCCGTCCGGGCCGCTCTTCGCCCGCCGCCGCGGTTGTCATCGATGGTGTCCCATACCTCGTCGATTGCGGTTACGGCGTCGGTCGGCAATTGGTCGACGCCGAGATCTCGCCCGCCGCGCTGCGCGCGATTTTCGTGACGCACCACCACAGCGATCACAACGCCGACCTGGGAAATCTCCTAGTGCTGGCATGGGCGACCGGCTTGACCAAACGCATCGACGTCTATGGTCCGCCGCGCGCGGCCAAGCTGGTCGACCTCGCCCTGCAATACCACGCCTATGACATTTCGATGCGAATCCCCGACGAGGGGCGCATCGATCCGAAACCGCTGTTTGCGGTGCACGAATTCTCCGCTCCCGGCGAAATTCACCGCGACGAAAACGTCGTCGTCGAGGGGGCGCTCGTCCACCACCCGCCCGTTGTGCCCGCCTTCGCGTATAAATTCACGACTCCGGATCGCACGATCGTTTTTTCCGGCGACACGACCTACAGCGAAAACCTGATCGTGTTCGCAAAAGGGGCCGATCTCCTCGTGCACGAGGTGCTTCTGGCGAGCGCGATCGACCGGCTCTTGCAGCGCAACCCAAACGCGTCGCGTCTACGCGAGCATCTCCTCGCCGCGCACACGCTGCCCGAGGATGTCGGCAGGGTCGCCGCCGCCGCCGGCGTCAAGCGCGTGGCTTTGACCCACTTCGTTCCGTCCTACGATCCGACACTGCATGACGACCACTGGGCGGCTCCGGTCCGCAAAGCTTTCGGCGGCGAGGTCGTCGTCGGTCACGACTTGCTCGACGTTTGACGCTCATCCGATTCTCACGTTATCCGCCAGGTTCGGGGCCGGGGCCCTAGGTAACTAATAGGGCACTTTTCCTTCGGAGGATTGCGCTATGCGTCAGCGCCGCTTCTTATTACTCGGCCTGGTTTCGGCCGTCTTGGTCTTGACCGCGTGTGGTGGCGGTGGGGGATCGTCCTCCCCTGGTTCGAGCGGAACCGGCGGTGGATCGGGCGGCAACGGCACGCAGTCGATCGACACGCAGCGAGCCGTCAGCGGTTCGGCGCTCTCCGTTGCGGGTGCGAGCGTCGACTACAATCAAATCGGCGGCCCCCAAAGCGCCACGCTGCTCGGAATTCAAGACGCGGCGGCCCTGGCTGCGGCCGCTCCGGCCGGCGGGCCGCTAATACCGGTGCCCGGTCCGACCGGGAACGGCTCGTGCAACAATGGCGTGGAGTTTACGTTCTCGAGCACCAGCGGAACGATCACCGAAAGAATCGAGTTCTTTTACGACGCCGCTTGCACCAAACCGTATCGTCTGCAGACGGTAACGATCACGCCGCCTCCCAAAGGCGCCGCCGGCACCGGCACGTCGTCGGGAACGACGCAAGTGTGGGATCAAAACGGAAACTCGGTCAGCTATCAGACGTTTACTCAGACCTTCACCGTCAATGCCAACGGCATGGTCACGCAAATCTCGCAGATGGCGACCAAATCGGTCTCGCCCAGCTCGCCGCCGACCTCGCAATTCGGTTCGACGTGTCTGGTCGGACCTACCGCGACGACCGCCATCGATTGCGGAACCGGCAATACGCTCACCGACACGAGCGCAAACGAAGCTCTCGGTTTTGCGGAGACGACGCTCGGTTCGTTCGTCGTCGTCGACCCGCTGCCGTCGCCCGCGCCGAGCGCCACGCCAAAGCCAACAGCGGGCGCGCCGATCTATCGCGGGGCGCCCTCGGCGCTCGTTCTGACGATCGCCGGAACCGGTTACACGGGAGCCATCGGTTCGTTGAGCCTGTCGGCCGCCACCGCACCGGCATGGAAGATCGCGGGTGGGACGCAGGTCGTGACGCTCACCGGAACCGCGACGATCGGCTTCGGCTATTCGTCCGTGATGTCGAACGCCGACCTAACGCTGGTCGACAGCGCCGACGGCCTCACCGCTACGCTGACATCGTCGCATGGCCCCGGATTGACCGGAACGGTCACCAACGCGTCGGGCGCGACGGTTGCGACGATCGCGGTCGACTTCTCAGGCACGGGAAAGGTTTCGTTTTCCAACGGCACGACCGAAGCGGTCAAGGACTGGGTCATCATCGGCTGACGCGGCGTTAGCCGAAGTGCTTGCTGGGTACACTCTCGCGTGATTGTACGCGCAACGCATCTTTCTGTCGCTGGCGGTCGCCGCATCGATCGCCGGAATCCTCGGGGCGACTCCGCCGGCAAATCGCAGTGTTCCGAAACCGCGGGCTACCAGCGCGAAGGCGCCGGCCGATGAGTATTTTGGTCCCCTGAAAATGAGTTTGCTAGGCGTCATGAACGTCTTTCGAGACGGCCTGATTCGCGCCGGCGAACACACCACCGACGCGAAGGTGATCGGCGACGTCGATCAGGCTGCCGAGTCTTTGCGCAAGTGGGCTCTAAAATATCCACACGATCCGCAGTTGCCCCGTTCCTACTTCTTTGCATTCCAGATCTACAGCCGAATCTGGACCAAAGACGGTCAAGAGCAGGCGTGGCACTTCTTGAACGTGATCGTGCAACGTTGGCCTGCCAGCTACTTCGGAAGATTCGCGCGTAAGAGCATCGAGGCTGGATTCACCGAGCACTACTACGCGGCCGCGCAACCGTGTCCGAAACCCACACCGTCTCCGACGCCGAGTCCTTCTCCGACGCCCAGCCCGACCGCCAGTCCGACGCCGAGCCCGACCCCTTCTCCCAGCCCGCGCCGCGGATTGTTCGGCCGGATACCGAGCCGAAAGCAAACGCCGACACCAAGTCCAACGCCGCGCCCGAGTCCCTCGCCGACTCCTGTCCCCACCGCAGCTCCGACGGCAAGTCCGAGTCCCTCCCCCGCGCCAGCCGTAACGCCTGAGCCGGGACGGGCGAATGTCGAGATACTTCCGGCGCCTTGCACGACGTGAACCTCGACATACTATCTGCGATCGGCCGTGCGATCGCGTTGCTGCTGCTCTCGATCGTTCTGCCGGCGGCCGTCGACGTTCGACAAACGCCGAACGGAAGGATCGCTATCGTCAGGCCGGCTGGAAAGCCGGGCGGCAGCATCATCCTCGTCCCGGGCGGATCGACCGAACAGACCATTTCGGAAACCGGGCGGCCCAGCAGCGACGGAAACTTCGTGATGCGCGTCCGCAACCGGTTCGTCGCCGCCGGGTTTGCCGTCGCATATGTCGAGAATCCGTTGAATCTTGCGGCGCCGATTGCAACGATGCGCGGGATCGCACGGCCGGTCGTAATCGTCTCGACGAGTACGGGCACCATTGTCGCCGTCGACAATGCGACGGCGCTCGGCCAGGACGGTCCCGACGGCGTCGTGCTCAGTTCGACCGTGACGATGGCGAATCAGCAATTCTCGCGCGGCGTGACGCCGTTTGACGTCAGCCGGCTCCACGCACCGATACTTTTCGTTCATAATACCAACGATCGCTGCAGGGTGTCCCCGCTCGAGGCCGCGCAACAAGCGGCATCCGCTAACAAGGACGCGGACTTCGTCGAGGTCACCAGCGATCTGGTTCCAGGCGCCGATCAATGCGAACCGTTTTCACCGCACGGCTTCTTCGGGATCGAGTCCTCCGTCGTCGAGCGAATCGTCGGCTGGATCGCGAGACACGCGGCCGCGCGAGCGCGCTGACTATTTGACGTCGACGGCGGCGCGCAGACCCTCGCCGATCAACGCGAACGCCACCAGCGTGATCACGATCAGCAGACCGGGCGTCACGACGAGCCATGGCGCCGAACGGACCGCCGGTAAGAGCGCGTCCTGCAGCATGTTACCCCACGACGGCATGGGCGGCTGAACGCCCAAACCGAGATACGACAGGCCGGCCTCGGCCAAGATGTTGTCGCCGATCGAGAACGTCGCGGTCACGATCACCGGCGCGAGCGCATTTGGGATGAGATGGCGCACGAGCATGCGCAGCGGCGGGACGCCGAGCGCGCGCGCCGCTTCGATGAACTCGCGCTCGCGCAGGGAGAGCACTTCGGCGCGCACCAGACGCGCGACGCTCATCCAGGACAATAACCCGAGAATCAGCACGATGATTCCGAGCGCGAAGCGATTGAGCAGCGCTTCGACCGTGATGATCAAAAAGAAGGTCGGGAACGAAAAGAGCGCGTCGACGATGCGCATCATCAGCGCGTCGATCACGCCGCCGGCCATCCCCGAGATCGCACCGTAGAACGTTCCGAAGAAGATCGCGATGAGCATCGCCGTGATCCCGACCGAAATCGAGACTCGGCCGCCGACGAGCGCACGCGCGAGGACGTCGCGGCCGAGCAGATCGGTGCCCAGCCAATGCAACCACGAGGGAGGTTGCGGATAGCCCAACACGGCATGCTCGATCGCGATTGGTGAGTGCGGAACGAGGAACGGCCCGAAGATAACGCCGCCCAAGATGAACGCGACCGCCGTCAAACCTACGACGGCCTGTCGCTCGCGCGCGAAGCGGTGCCAAGCGCCACGCATCAGTCGTACGCGATCCGCGGATCGGCGAGTCCGTACGCGACGTCCGCCAAAAGGTTTCCGAGCACGACCAGCACCGCGGTCAGCATCGTCAAGGCCATCACCGTCGGATAGTCGCGCTGAAAGACCGCATTGATCCCCAAGAAGCCCATCCCCGGAATCGAGAAGATGAACTCGACGAAGTAGGCGCCTCCGAAGAGGCCCGGCAGGCTCAGGCCCAGCAGCGTGATCGTCGGCAGCAGCGCGTTACGCAACGCGTGACGCAAGATGACCGCGCGTTCACTCAAACCTTTGCTGCGGGCCGTGCGCAGGTACAGCTCCCCGAGGACGTTGAGCATGGCGGCGCGCTGATAACGGATCCAGCTTGCCAGACTCACGATCGTCAACGCCACGACCGGCAGCACGAGGTGATACAACCGATCGAGCGGATCGCGCTCGTGCCCGACCGAGGCGATCCCCGACGTTGGGAACAAGCGCAGGTTGACCGCGAAGGCGTCGATCAGGATCACGCTCAGCCAGAAGACCGGCATCCCATACGAGGCGAAGGCGAGCACGGTCGCGGCGTAATCGAACGCCGAGCCGCGCCGCACCGCCGAGTAGATCCCGATCGGAATTGCGATCGCGATGGTGCACAAAAGCGCCAAGCTCAACATCTCGAGCGTGACCGGCATCTTCTCGACGATCTTGGTGACGACCGGTCGATGGTCGACGAACGAGTTGCCGAGGTTGCCGTGGAAAATCAAGTTCCCGAGCCAGTACGCGTATTGAACGTACCAGGGCTTGTCGAGGCCGAGCGCATGGATGAATTCGGCCCGCGCTGCCGGCGACAATTGCCGCGCTTGCGCCTGAAAGATCGCGGTCGGGCCGCCCGGCGCCAGGCCCATGAGGCCGTATGAGATCAAGCTGACCAAAAGCAACAAGGGGATCGCCGCCAAGAGCCGCCGTGCAATGAAAACGATCATGATTGCAACGTCCAGGACCCGACGTTGAGGAACAAATACTGATCGGGCAGCGCGTGCTCGAAGTCGAAATGCACTCGTGGCGAGATTGCGGCGCGCGAATACGGAAACTCAAAATACAAGACCGGCACGTCCTCGGCGATCAGGCGCTGCATGTCGTCGTAATAGGCCTTTCGTTTCGCCGGGTCGAGCGTCGACAGACCGCGCCGCAGATCGCGATCCATCCGCGGATTGCGATAGTGCATGATGTTGTTACCTGCCGGCGGGAATTGATCCGAGGCCAGCAGCGTCATCTCGTCGGGATCGGGGACGCCGCCCCAGCCGGAAAGCGCGACGTCATACTTCATCTCTTGCGTTTGCGCCAAGAACGTCGCATAGTCGATCTGTTGCAGCGTGATCGCGACGCCGATGTCGCGCATGTCGGCCTGAAACTCCGACGCAATCTCGAGCGCGCTCGAGGCCTGCCCGTTACCGGGAAACGAGAGCGCGTAGGCCAACCGTACCTTTCCTTTGCGGCGCACGCCGTCCGGTCCGAGCCGGTATCCGGCTCCATCGAGCGTCGCTCGCGCCAGCGCCGGATCGTACGGATAGTTCCGAACGCGCGGATCGTACCAGTGCTCCAAGACCGGCGGCGTGATGCCGAGCGCATACTCGGCGTCACCCCGCCCTAAGCCTTTCACGATTTGCAGCCGATCCCAGCCGTACATCATCGCTCGTCGCACGGTCCGGTCGCCCAGTCCCGGGCGGGTGAGGTTGAGGTACAAGAACTCGGGATAGAGGTCGCGGATGTGAAGCATCCGCAGTTTTGTATGGCGTTGCTTGAGGATTTCGAACGACGCCGCCGCCATTGCGTCGTCGACGTCGGCCTCGCCGTTTTCCATCGCATCGGTCCGCGCCGAGTCGTCTAAGACGATGCGAAACACAACCGTCCGTATTTTCGGCGGGCCGCTCCAAAAGCGCTCGTTGCGCACGAACGTGACCTGTTCGTCGTGCCGCCACTGCAGCAGAGCGTACGGCCCCGTTCCGATCGGGTGTTCCCCGAACGAGCTCTGCTGCTGCTGCTTGAACGGAATCCTGGCGAGCACGTGTGCGGGAAGGATCGGTGAGTTGAGCGCTTGGCTTTCGAACAGTGCGTTGGTCTGTGAGAGATCGAACCGCACGCGATAGGGACCGTCGGCCGTGACGGATTTTATGTAGTTGAATTGCCCCCGATAGGGAAAGGCCGTATCCGGCGCCAGCATCGCGCGAAAGGTCCAAACGACGTCGTTCGAATCGAACGGCACGCCATCGGACCAGACGACTCCGCGGCGTAGCTCGACGTTCCAGTGTAATCCGTCCTTGCTGGCCTTCCAAGCGGTCGCGAGATCGGGGACCGGTTGAAAATTTGGCCCAATATTGACCAAACCGTCGAAGATAAGGTTCTCGTAAACGGTCGAGTAATAGTTCGAACTGTAGAGGGGGTTGAGCGTGCCGGCATCGGCGAGCTCGAGGACGACCAAGGTGTTCGGATCGCGCGCGAAGCTGCGGCTTGCGCCGCAACCTGAAAGCGACGGCCACAAGGCGAGCGCGAGCAGCAGCGTAGCAACCGGCCTCGATCCGGCGAGGTGCGCTATCTTTGACCCTATCCGCCGGAGTAGGCGTTCATTCCGTACTGGACGAGCATCCGCTGCGTGTTGAAAAACGAGCCGTTGAGTGCGATCGCACAGCGCCTGACCCGCGAAAAGACCTCGGGTTGCCGGTAAAACGTCGCCGCAACGTGTTCCAATTTGTCGTAGAGCGCGGCCCCATCCGCCGCCGGATCGCTGTCGGCTGACTCCTCTCCAATCGCCCAACCGGTAACCCCTTCGATGCAACCTTCGATCCACCAGCCGTCGAGAACGCTCAAGCTCGGTACGCCGTTGAGCGCGGCTTTCATCCCGCTCGTACCCGACGCTTCGAGCGGGCGCACCGGCGTGTTGAGCCAGACGTCGACGCCGGCGGTCAGCGTCGCCGCGAGCCGCATATTGTAGTTTTCGAGATAGACGAAGCGCACCGAATCGCGCAAGGCCGCGCCGGCTTCGATGACGTGACGGATGAGGGCCTTCCCCTCGGCGTCGTGTGGATGCGCCTTCCCACCGTAGACAAGCAAGATCGGCCCCGCCTCGCGAGCGATCGCCTGTAGCCTCTGGGGATCCGAAAGGACGAGGCCTGCGCGTTTATAACCGGCGGCGCGCCGTGCGAAGCCGATCGTGAAAATCGCCGGATCGAACGCCTCGCCCGTGCGGCGCTGCAACTCCTCGAACAGCACAGCCTTGGCCCGCCGGTGCGCATCGTCGACTTCGGCCGGCGAAATGACGTCCGCGTATCGCAGGTACACGTTGTCGCGGCGCCAGCCGGGGACGTGCCGGTCGAACAGATCGGCAAACGGGGCCGACGTCCAGGTCCGGGCGTGAACGCCGTTCGTGATGGCATGAATCGATGCGTCCGGAAACATTTGGCGCGTTACCTCGGCGTGGCGGATCGAGACGCCGTTGACGTAGCGTGAACCGCTCAGCGCGAGGCGCGTCATATTCAACTCGCCGCCGGAGAACAAGCCGGCCTTTTCCAGAAGATCGCTGCGCCGTTCGCCGAGGACCTCGCGAACCAAATCCCGCGGAAAGCGATCGTGCCCCGCCGGGATCGGAGTGTGCGTCGTAAAGACGCACCGGCGCCGCACGGCGGCCAGGTCGTCGTCGCTGGGTTCGGTCGCATCGCGAGCGCGAAGCTGCTCTTCGAGCAGCGAGAGGATGAGCAGCCCCGAGTGGCCTTCGTTGAGATGATACGTGTGCGCCGCGCCTTCACCGAGCGCGCCTATGAGCGTCGCGCCGCCGATTCCGAGGAGTGCCTCCTGAGCGAGACGATAGCGTGCGTCGCCGCCGTACAGCCAATCCGTTAAATGGCGGTCGCGTTGATCGTTTTCTTCGAGATCGCTATCGAGCAGGTAGACTGGGACGACGTGACCGCCGTCGCCGAGAACTTGATGGCGCCAGGCCCTCAGCGCGACGTCGCGCCCCTCGATCTGTACGCCGAGCGAGACGCCGGCCGGCCCGAGGCGCGCCTCCGGACTCCAGCCCTCGGCCTCTTCGTGCTGATTTCCCTCGGCATCGAGCCGCTGCCGAAAATAGCCCGCGCGATGGACGAGGCTGACCGCGAGCATCGGGAAGCCGAGGTCGGCGGCGGAGCGGATGGTATCGCCGGCGAGGACGCCGAGCCCGCCACTGTATGTCGGCGTCTCCGGCTCGAGCGCGATCTCCATCGAGAAGTACGCAATGCGGCCGGTCCCTGAAAGCGCGTCCATCGCCTCTTACTTCGGCAACGTTGTTACAGAAAAAGCGCGGCCGTTGTTGACGACCGCGCTCTCGTACGAAGGAATAAGAAAAAACAAAAACAGAGCAGCGTTACTACTTACTTGCCCTTACCTTTGCCCTTGCTCTTACCCTTGCTCTTGCTCTTGCCCTTGGGCTTGGCCTTTTTCTTGGCAGCCATCGTTCGTCACCCCCCATCTATCAACCAAGTCCCGACGCTCGTAGAAATAGCGGCGAGCCTACCCTGCAAACGCAGGACGGTCTGGCCGGGTTCCTTCCCAGCGAATTCTAGACCTGCGTGGGTCCCCCATTCGGACCGGCGAATGTCGGGCTGCGATGCCGATTGTCGAGACCGCCGACCTTAGAAAGGTCTTCCGCTCGATAAAGCGCAGGCCGGGGATCGGCGGGGCGATCGCGGCGCTGTTCTCCCGTGAATACGAGGAGACGGCGGCCGTCGACGGCGTGACGATGTCGCTCGAAGCGGGCGAACTCGTCGGCTATCTCGGTCCCAACGGCGCCGGCAAGTCGACCACGATCAAGATGCTCACCGGGATCCTCGTTCCGACCTCCGGGACGGTTCGGGTCGCGGGACTCGTCCCGCACCGTCAGCGGCTCGAAAACGCCGCGAACATCGGGGTCGTCTTCGGTCAGCGCAGCCAGCTCTATTGGGACCTGCCGCTGCGCGAGTCGTTCGCGCTGCTGCGTTCCATTTACGACGTGCCGCACGAGCGGTACCGCCAGAATCTGGCTCACTTCGCCTCAATCCTCGATCTCGAAAGCTTCATGGATACGCCGGTTCGTCAGCTTTCGCTCGGCGAGCGAATGCGGGGCGACTTTGCCGCGGCGATGCTGCACGACCCGAAGATCGTCTACCTCGACGAGCCGACGATCGGACTCGACGTCGTCGCCAAGGAAGCCGTCCGCGAATTTATCGCGCAAGTCAACCGCGAGCGCGGGACGACCATCATCCTCACTACACACGATCTCGCCGACATCGAACGGCTCACGCGCCGGGTCATCCTGATCGATGACGGAACGATCATCTTCGACGGACCGCTCGAGCGGCTGCGCAGCGAGTACGGCACGCATCGGACGCTCGTCATCACCCTCGCCGATTCGTACCCCGACGTGCGGATCGAAGGCGCACACCTCGAGAGCCGCGAGGGAAACGTCGTTCGGCTGCGTTTCGACCGGCGCCGTCTGTCGGCCGAAACTCTGATCCGTCGCGCGATGGAACGCTACGCGATCTCCGACATCGCGATCATCGAGCCCGACATCGATTCGATCGTGCGCCGAATCTATCGCGAAGGTTACACCGAAAACGCGATCGGATCGCCCTCATGAGCGTTACGGTCGCACGCCCGCGCTTCAGGCTGGAACCGTACGTCGAGTTCGCCAAAGTCGCGATGGCGAAGGAAGCGACCTATCGGTTCGACGTCTTCACCAGCGTGGCGTCGGTGCTGATTCGGGTCTATATCCTGCGCACCGTCTGGGTGGCGCTGTACGCTCACAACGCAGCGCCCAAAGAACTTCCGTTGCACGCCATCATCACCTATTCGACGGTCGCGATGCTCATGAGCCTGGTCATGGACATCGATCAGACCCGCGTCTTGCACGACAGCCTCCACGACGGCAGTATCGTCCTCGACTTCACCAAGCCGATGCGCGTCCCGCTGTACTTCATCGCCAACGGCACGGGCGAGGTACTGTTTCACGCCGTGCTGATGCTGCCGGCTTTGGGGCTGGCCCTGCTGTTCGTGCACATCGACGTCCCGTCGCTCGGGACGCTCGCCGTCTTCTTCGCGAGCTTTCTCTTGGGTTACGGAGTCGGGTTCTGCATAAATTTCATCTTGAATTGCACCGCCTTCTGGACGCTCGAAATCACCGCGGTTCAATTCATCGTGACCTGGATCACCGATTTGGTCGGCGGCGAACTCGTGCCGCTCCTCCTCTTCCCCGCGGCGCTGCAAAACGTGTTGCTCTTCCTGCCTTTTGCCGCGATGTTTTCGACGCCGCTGTTGATCTACGTCGGGCACATCCCTCCCTCGCAATATGCCGTCGCGCTCGCCTTACAGGCATTCTGGCTGATCGTCCTCGCCGCGATTTCGACGGTCATGTGGCGGCTCGGCACTCAGCGCTTGGTCTCGCAAGGCGGATGAAACGGCTCCGCGCGATGGCCCGCGCGTATCGCGAGTACTGGCGCATCAACGTGCTGACCACGCTTGAGTACCGCGAAAACTTCTTGATGTGGTTTGCCTTCACGATCGTCTATCACGGAACTGCGCTGGCGGCTCTGTGGGTCGTGCTGACCGCTTTTCCGTCGATGAACGGTTGGACGTTCCGCGAGATGGCTTTCCTGTACGGCATCTGGATGCTGGCCCACGCGGTCAACAACACGTTCTTCTCGGAGGTCGGCAACATCCCCGATCACGTCCACGAAGGCGAGTTCGACCGGCTGCTGGTGCGGCCGCTCGATACGCTCTTTCAGGTGATCGCGACGCCGGGGCAGACCTTCCCCGACGAGCTGATCCTGGCCGTCGTCTATTTTTGCGCCGCGACATGGTACAGCGGCGTCCACGTCGACGCGACTTTCTTGATCTTCGTACCGCTGATCGCGCTGGGCGGCGCTTTGATCGACGCGGGCATCAACCTGATGGTTGGGACGCTGGCGTTCTGGTTCGTGCGCGTCGATGCGCTGCACTGGATCGTCAGCCAGCTCGAACAAGAGTTTACGCGCTATCCGGTGAGCATCTATTCGCGCAGCGTCCGGCTGCTGCTGACGTTCGCTTTTCCGTTCGCGTTCATGAATTATTTTCCGGCGACGTTCTTCTTGCACAAGCCCGAGAACGCGCTCGGTCTGCCCCCGGCGGCCGGACTCTTGACGCCGCTCATCGGCCTAGCGTTTGTTACCGTTGCCTACGCCTTCTGGCGTTTCGGCCTGAAGCGCTATCAGGGCACCGGTCACTAGTGGCCTAGCGCTCGTTTAGGTTTCGGCGAATCCGCGGCGCGAGATTTCCGCAAACGGGGAGTCCTGCGACGCCTTCACGAGACTCGCTACGGCGTTGCGATACCTCGCGAGTTCGATCTCACGTAGCGCGATCGAAGCGTGCTCGACGACCCTCACCAAGAGTTCGCGCTCTTCGGGATCGAGATCGAGTCCGCTCACGTTGTGCCCGTAGAGAACGATCTCGCCGACCCGGCGGTCGCTGAAGATCGGCGCGGCGAAGGTCAGACGGCCCGCCGGAAAAACGCGGCGGATCATCCCAGACTCCTTCCCCGAGAACGCCATCCCCGAGCGCCGGCCGACGATCTCGCGCGCCAACTCGTCGTCGGCTTCAAGTCGAACGTCGAGGTCTTCCGGCCAATTGTTTCTGCGCGTCAGTTCGAAGTCGCCGTTTTCGCGCCGCGTCAAGATGCCGCCGAAGGAGAGTTTCAGGGCGTGCGGCGCATCCTCGAGCAGCGCGCGGTAAACGTCGTCGGTGCTCTCCGCGTCCAGGATGTAGCCGCCGATCAGTTCCAATGCGATGCGCTGCGAGAGACGATCGCGGAAGATGACGCGGTCGACGATGCCGTTGAGGAACGTCCTGACGCGGCTAAAGCTCGCCCCGAAGGCTAGTCCGATTCCAGAGAAGACGATGTACGCCAGATCGGCGTTGTTGTAAAACAGGTACGTCATGAGTTCTTCGGCGGCGGCGACGAAGCCGAGCATGGCGGCCGTCAGAGCTGCGAAGACGACGCCGCGGCTAACGACGAAATCGACGTTGAAGAAGCTGTGACGCACCACCGCAAACCAAACCGCCAGAATCGGAACGATCGGGGTGGTCTGCAGCAGTCCGTAGATCCAGGGATTCAAGTGCGCCGGAAAGACCCCCGCGGTCGCGATGCGCGCGATGCCGGCCAAGACGAAAGCGATGAGGATCACCGCGGCCGGGGTCCGCTGCGATTCGCCGACGCGGGCGAAGCGCGCCGTGAAAATGACGAGCGTGAGAACCGTCAGCGCCGACGTCGTGTCGCCGTACAGCGTGTCCAAGCGCTGCGCCGGAGCCCCGGCGTACGTCATGAGCCAATTGCCGTAGGCGTGGAGCGCTCCAACCGCGAGCCCGAGGGCGATGCACGCGACAGCTGCGATGCGGCGCTGCGTCCTGGATTCGAGCAGCAGGCACAGCGCGAACAAGAGGCAGGCCGGCACCGCCGCACCGCGCAGGGTGTTGCCGATCAGCGCCGGCAATTCGCGCCACGGCGGGTACGGGGTGAGCCAGAGATCTGAAAACGTGGTCGGGTATTCGCCGCCGAGTGCGAACACGAAGAATGCACCGGTAAGGAGACCGGGCTTCATCAGAAAGAGCAGGCCGCCCAGCAAAACCGAGAAGACGTAGATCACGATCCGGACGAGCACGGTGATCCTGCTAACGACGCTTTCCGGATGCGCTTTGACGTTCAGGATACGGACGGTCCCGTAGCGCTCGATCGGAAGGTGACGGTCGTAATTGTCGTAGGTGTACGGCAATCGCACGAGTCCGGGTTTGCGATCGAACGGTTGGATCTGATCGACGCGGACGCGGTCGCCGACGCGGATGGCTCGCTCGCCCCGCGCGGGTGCTGAAACGACGACGGCGTCTCCGTTGGTAAGGTAGTTGAACTGCCCCAGCGGATAGACCAGGCGGGCCGCGTCGGGGACGACCCGCGCGAGCGAAAACGCCGCGAAGATGCCGACGACGATCATCCGGATCAACTGGTCGCGCGTCAGCTGTACCTTAGGGGGCTGCGCTCCGCCGGTCCCCAGCGAGCGAGAGTTCACCATGTCCCTTGCCATCGTACCCTCACTCGGCGATCCGTACCTCGTCGCGGGCGAAGCCTGTCAAAAGAGAGGACGGCGAGGCAGACTCGAAGCCTTCGGCCTGCCTTTCCTGGGAGTCCGAGACGATGGCCGTTCAACTCGAACGTAGCGCCGGCGAGGCGCAAACCGAGTGGGAGCAACTGACGCTTCTGCCTTTCATGGAACGACGGCCCGAGCGCCGCCCGTCGTTCCGCACCTTGAGCGGAACCGAACTCCGCCGGTTGTATACGCCCCAAGACGTTGCGACGGTCGACTACGTTGCCGACGTCGGCTTCCCCGGACAGCCGCCATACACGCGCGGCCCGTATGCGACGATGTATCGCGCGCAACCGTGGACGATGCGACAAATCGCCGGCTTCGGAACCGCCGACGACACCAACGCGCGCTTTCGGTTTCTCATCGGGCAAGGTCAGACCGGCATCTCGACGGACTTCGACATGCCAACCCTGATGGGCTACGACAGCGACGATCCGCGCAGCGAAGGCGAAGTGGGCCGCGAGGGCGTCGCGATCGACTCGGTCGACGACATGCTCGACCTGTACCGCGACATCGATCTCGAGAAGATCTCGGTCTCTATGACGATCAATCCATCGGCCTGGATCCTGCTCGCGATGTATCTGGTCGCCGCCGAAGAGCGCGGCTTCGACTGGAAGAAACTCTCGGGGACGATTCAAAACGACATCGTCAAGGAGTACATCTCGCAAAAGGAATGGGTCTATCCGCCGAAGCCGGCGATCCGCCTGGTGCGCGATACGATCGTCTTTAGCACGCGAAATTTGCCCCATTACAACCCGGTGAACGTCAGCGGCTATCACACGCGCGAAGCGGGGTCGACCGCAATCCAAGAGGTTGCCTTTACGCTGGCCGGCGGCATCGGCTACGTCGAAGAAGTCCTCAAACTCGGCATCGACGTCGATGCGTTTGCACCGCGGCTCTCCTTCTTTTTTGTGGCGCAGATCGATTTCTTGGAGGAGGTCGCGAAATTCCGCGCCGCACGGCGGGTCTGGGCGAAGGTGATGAAGGATCGGTTCGGCGCGAAAAAGTCCGAATCGCAACGGCTGCGCTTCCACACCCAGACCGCCGGTGCGTCCTGCACGGCGCGCGAACCGCTCAACAACATCGCGCGAACCGCAATCGAGGCGCTCGCGGCCGTGCTCGGCGGGACGCAATCGCTGCACACCAACGGTTACGATGAGGCGCTTTCGATTCCGAGCGAGCCGGCGATGAAGATCGCGCTGCGGACGCAGCAAATCCTCGCCGAAGAGAGCGGAGTCGCCGGGACGATCGATCCGCTGGCCGGCTCCTATGCGATCGAACGGCTCACCTTCGACATCGAAGCCGGCTGCTTCGCCTATTTCGACGAGATCGAAAAGCGCGGCGGCTTGGTTCGCTGCATCGAGGACAATTTTTTCCAGCAAGAGATCGCCGATGCGGCCTACGATCTGTACCAGCGCAAGGAACGTCACGAATGGGAACTCGTCGGCGTGACCAAGTATCGCGACGACGCCTCGAACCCGAAGGTCGAATTGCACCACGTGGACGAGGCCGCCGCGGAACGCCAGTTGCAGCGGCTGAGGGCGACAAAGGCGCGCCGCGACGAGGGCAAAGTCGAGGCGGCCTTGGCCGAGATCGCGCGGGTCGCACAAACCGACGAGAACATCATGCCGGCCACGATTCAAGCCGTGCGCGCGCGCGCGACCGGCGGGGAAATCGTGAACGTACTCAAGCCGATCTTCGGCACCTACGTCGAGAAACCGATCTTTTGATTCGTGATGGACCTGAGAGTACATCGCGACCTAGCGCGTGGGATCACCGCAATCGAGAACGGCTACGCGTCGTTCGCCGATGCTGCGGCGACGCTGCCCGCGCGTGAGAACGGAAGACAGGCGTTCGTCGTCGGTGTGACGGGACCGCCGGGCGCCGGGAAGTCGACGCTCGTCGACCGACTCATCGAAAAATTCCGAGCGGCGGGCGAAACCGTCGCGGTCGTTGCAGTCGATCCGTCGTCGCCGTTTACGCATGGCGCCGTCTTAGGCGACCGCGTCCGCATGCAGCGCCATTCCGGCGACACCGGCGTGTTCATCCGCAGCATGGCGTCGCGCGAGTCGGGCGGCGGCCTCGCGCCCAGCACCCACGACGCCGTCGCGCTTGCAGCCCGGGCGGGTTTCGAGGTCATCATCGTCGAGACGGTCGGCGTCGGGCAGGTTGAGCTCGAAGTGGTCGCCGTCGCCGACGTGGTCGTCGTCGTCACAGTGCCGGCCCTGGGTGACAGCGTTCAAACGATCAAAGCCGGACTCACCGAGATCGCCGATCTCTTCATCGTCAACATGGCCGATCGACCCGGCGCGAACCGTACTGCCGTCGATCTCAAACACATGGTGCGCGAAAGCCGCCGCGACATCGCCGTCTTGCAGACGGTGGCGAGCGACGGCACGGGGATCGACGACGTCATGCTCGCGCTCGCGAGCGCGCGCGCGAGCGAGTCCACGAATGCCGAGCGGGCCGTCCGTTTCGAGGTCGTGCGCAACATTCGCGATGCGGCGGTGCGGCGCGCGCTCGCCGTCCTCGACGACGCGCAGGGCCGTTCGGTTCTCGAGCGCCTGCGTGCCGGCGAACTGACGCGCTCGGAAGCGCGCGAAGAGCTCCTCGTCTACGCCTTGCCGGAGGTCATCAATGCCGACTAAAGTGCTCGTCGCCAAGCCCGGCCTCGACGGCCACGACCGAGGCGCAAAGATCGTGGCGCGCGCGCTGCGCGATGCGGGGATGGAAGTCGTCTACACCGGTCTCCACCAGACGCCGGAGATGATCGTGACCGCGGCGGTCCAGGAAGATGTCGACGTCATCGGCGTTAGCATCCTCTCCGGCGCGCACATGACGGTCTTTCCGCGCATCATGAGACTGCTCGAAGAGCGCGGAGTCGACGATATCTGCGTCGTCGGCGGCGGCGTGATCCAAGAAGACGACGTCCCGAAGCTCAAAGCTCTCGGCGTCCGCGCCGTTTTCGACGCCGATGCGACCACCAAAGATCTCATCGACGGCATCGAGCGTATCGTTATGGAGTTTGGACGCGCGAGCAAACGCTCGGGTGCCGCAGCCGGGGGGAGTAGCTAAGGTGCCGAGTTTGGCCGGCAACTCGGGATTAGCGGACGCAACTGCCGCGGGACGCGAGCCGTGGCCACCGCACTACGACCCCGATTACCGGCCGCACGCCGACGACAAATACTGGGATCGCGCGCGCGAGACGATGCCGGCTGAAGAACGCGATGCCGTCATTCTCGCCAAGATTCAAGCGGTGATGAGCTGGGCGTGGGAGCGCGCGCCGTTTTATCGGAAGCGCTGGCAGGCCGCCGGGCTCGAGCCGGGTGACGTGCGTTCGCTGGCCGATTTCGAGCGCGTCCCGACGATCCAAAAAGCCGACCTGCGCGCCGATCAAGCCGACCATCCGCCCTTCGGTTCGTATCTTTGCGTCAAGCCGGAAGAAATCGTGCGCATCCACGGCACCTCGGGGACGAGCGGCCGGCCGACCGCGTTTGCTTGGTCCGCGCAGGACTACGCCGCGATCCGCGAAGCGCACGCGCGCATCATGTGGTCGATGGGGATCCGGCCGCACGACGTCGTCATCGTCTGTTCGATCTTCTCCTTATACGTCGGCTCGTGGGGCGCGCTGGCCGGAACCGAACGGCTCGGCGCGGCCGCCTTTCCGTTCGGCGCGGGCGTCCCCGGTCAAACGCTGCAGGCGATCGGGTGGATCGAGCAAATGCGGCCGACCGCGTTTTACGGAACGCCATCCTACGCGCTGCGCCTCGCCGAGGCGGCGCGTGGCGCGGACATCGACCCCGCGAGCCTCGGTCTGCGAATCATGTTCTTCTCCGGCGAACCCGGCGCCGGGATCCCGTCGACGAAACGGCTCATCGAGTCGACCTTCGGAGCGATCTGCATCGACAGCGGCAGCATGGGCGAGGTCACCCCGTGGATGAACATCGCCGAATGTTCCGAGCGCACCGGGATGCATCTCTGGCAGGATTTCGTCTACACCGAATTGTGCGACCCGCCGACGTGGCGGCGCGTCCCGTTCGGCGGGCGCGGCACGCCGGTTTACACGCAACTCGAGCGGACGACGCAGCCGATGATCCGTCTGGTTTCCGGCGATTATGCTGAGTGGTCCGATGCGCCGTGCCCGTGCGGTCGCACCTACCCGCGCTTTCCGCTCGGCATCATCGGGCGCATCGACGACATGCTGGTGATCCGCGGCGAAAACATCTACCCGAGCGCGATCGAAGAGGTCCTGCGCTGCTTCGACGATTTGGGAACGGAGTTCGAGATCGTCCTTTCGCGCGAGCGTCACATGGACGAGCTGGCCGTACGCGTCGAAGTCGCGCCGCACGTCGAGTTCGTGACCGCTGCTTCGTCCGGAAACCTGCTCGATCGAATCGTCGCAGAGTTGAAACGTAAGACGGGGATTCGGGTCGGCGTCGATCTCTGCCGGTCCGGCTCCCTGGCGCGTACCGATCTGAAATCCCGCCGCGTGCGAGACGAACGCAATTTGTCACGCTGAGCGAAGCACCGAAGGTCTTGTCACGCTGAGCGAAGCGCCGAAGGCGCGGAGTCGAAGCGCCGACGGGACATCGAGCGCCGTTGGCACTTCGACTCCGCTCGCTGCGCTCGCTTCGCTCAGTGTGACAGTAGCGGCCCTCGCTTCGCTCAGGATGACAGCGGTGCGCGTGACAAGCTGCGCGCCGTTTTCGCCCCTTCGCCCAATACGCGCAGTTTCGCGTATGCGACGTCGCGGCGCATCGGCGCCATCCCACAATTGGTCGAGCACATGATCCGCTCGTCCGGCAAATACTGACGGGCGAGCTCGATCGTTGCGGCAACTTCTTCGGCCGTCTCGACGCGATCGGTCGCTACGTCGATCACGCCGATCGCCGCCTTCTTCTCGCCGAGCATCCCGAGCACGCGTGGCGGCACGTGCGAGCCCGCCAGTTCCATCGAAACGGCGTCGATCCTACTCTGCGCGAGAAATGGAAAAATGTGAGCGTACTGATCCCACTCGTCGCCTAACTTCGTCTTCCATTTGACGTTGGCGTCGACGCCGTAACCGTAACAGACGTGGACGATCGTCTCGCACGAGACGCCTTCAATACAGGCGTCGAGCGCGGCGATCCCCCACTCCTCGACCTCAGCGAAATAGACGTTGAAAGCCGGCTCGTCGATCTGCACGGCGTCGATGCCGAGCGCGACGAGATCCTCGATCTCCTCGCGGATCGCTCGGGCGAACGCGAAGGCCGCCTTCTTGCGATCGCGATAGTAGTCGTCGATGAGCGTGTCGACGATCGTCATCGGACCCGGAATCGTGATCTTGAGCCGGCGCTTCGTCGCTTCGCGCGCGAAACGCATCTCGTCCGCGTGCACCGGTGCGGTTCGCCTGATGTCGCCGGCGATCGTCGGGCAGTCGGCATCGTAGCGGTTGCCGCGAATTCCTCGGCGCGCAATCTTCGTCAAATCGACGCCGGCGAGCGCGCCGGCGAAGCCGTGAACGAAATGGCGGCGCGACTGCTCGCCGTCGGTGACCAGATCGATCCCCGCATGCTCTTGCTCGAACAGCGCGATGCGGGTCGCGTCGCGCTGGGCCTCGGGCAGTTCGGGAACGGCCGGCCGCCATTCCGGCCAGAGGCGCTCAGGCTCCGCCAGCCACCCCGGTTTCGGCAGACTGCCGGCGATGGTCGTCGGAAACAGCACGCGGAGCCGTTCGAAACGACGCCGTTTCAGTCATGCCTGAACGATAGCTTCGAGCGCTAGGGCTGATCGCAGGGTGGGTGGCCGCACGCACAGGCGATCTCTTCTTCGTCATCTTCGTGCCGGCGGCAATGTTCGCTGCAAAACGCTTCCGACGGCTCGTTGCCGGTTTCCGGGCCGGCCTCGGACATCACCATGCATTGGCAGATGTCGTGGGCGCACTCGGTCGTTTCCATCGCCATGCCGGCATCTTACCCTTGCGGGGCGGAACCTACGCGCGCCCGCCGGCTCATCGAAAAGTACGGCTAAATTCGCCACTTCTTCGCGCGCGCCGGCCTGGCGGCGCGCCGCTCAACGTAGTCGTGCAGGTTATTCATCTTGAAGCTAAGGTCGGCATCGATTTCTTGGACCTCGAGAGAGATCGCGAGCGGCGACTCTTGGTACGCGCTCGACAAGGCGTGGCAGGCGGCGTCGAAGATCGCCTGACCGGCGCGACGCTTCGTTTCAAGGTCGCGCCCTGGACCGATCCGCACCGTAATGTGGACGAAGGCGTTATTCTCGTCGCCGTCGGCGATGCGATAATTGTCAACGGTACTCTCGAAAAGTCGCGTGCGCAAGCCGCCGATTGGAAAGACGCCTGTTTCAAGCGCTGCCCCGTGCACCGCACCGATGAGATCCGACATCTGGCAACGATCGCGAACGTTCTCCGAAGACTCGATGATAATATGCGGCATGCTCTAGCGCTCCTTACGTTTCTGCGAACCGAGATAGTCGTCAGTAAGCGATGCAGATCAGTTTGGGTTCCGTGAAGAAATCGAGGGACCAGCGCCCGCCTTCGCGGCCGAGGCCGCTGTGCTTCACGCCCCCGAACGGCTGGCGCAGATCGCGCAAGAAATAGCCGTTGATCCAGCACATTCCGGTCCGGACCCCATCTGCGAAGCGCAGGCCATTTGTAATATCGCGCGTCCAGATGTATGACGACAGACCGTAGCGCGTATCGTTGGCCCGCGCAATGACTTCCGCGAGCGTCTTGAAGCGAAAGATGGACAGCACGGGACCGAAAACTTCCTCGCGCGCGATCGCTTGATCGTCGCGCTCCGGCGCGAAGATGCTCGGCCCGAGGTAATTGCCGCGCGCGAGGTTGCCGCTTTCGGGTCTGCGCCCGCGCAGCAGGGCGGTCACGCCCTCGCTTTCGGCTTTGCGGACGAAGCCTTCGACGCGCTCGCGGTGGAGCGGCGAGATCAGCGGGCCGAGATCTGAGTCCGGCGACTGGGGATCGCCGAGACGTAGCGCGTTCACTCGAGCGAGGTAGCGCTCCACGAATCGATCGTAGATCCCCGCTTGCACGTACAGGCGCGTCCCGGCGAGACAGACCTGACCGCTGTGCCGGAACATCGCGAGCACGCTGCCTTCGATCGCCTCTTCGAGGTCCGCATCGTCGCAAACGACGTTGGCCGATTTCCCGCCCATCTCGAGCGTGACTTTCTTGAGCGTCTTCGCGGCGGCGACGTTGATTGCGATCCCCGTCGCCTCGCTGCCGGTGAACGCGACAGCGTCGACGCGCGAATCGGCGACCAGCGGCGCGCCGGCTTCCGAGCCGAGTCCGGTGACGACGTTGATGACTCCGTTGGGGACACCGGCTTCGGCGCAGAGCCGCGCGAACTCGAGCGTCGAGAGCGGCGTCAGTTCCGATGGTTTGAGGACGCAGGTGTTGCCGGCTGCGATCGCCGGCGCCACCTTCCACGTCGCCTGCATGAGCGGCGAGTTCCACGGCGTCAACAGCGCGCAAACACCGAGAGGCTCCTCGCGCACGATGCTCGCGATCTCGCGCTCTTTTCCGAGAAACGGGCGGCGGTCGAAGAACGCCTGCTGTTCGCGCTGCTCGATCGCCGAAGCGAAGAACGAACAGTTGTCAGCCGCGCGCGGGACGTCGCGCTCCGCCGTTTCGCGAAACGGCTTTCCGGCGTCGCGCGATTCGAGCCGCGCCAGAACGCCGGCATTGTCGAGCAAGAGTTGGGCGAGCTTGCGCAGCACGCCGGCGCGGTGCTCGATCGTCGTGCGCGGCCAGGCGCCTTCGTCGAAAGCGCGCCGCGCCGCAGCGAGGGCGCGGTCGATGTCCGCCGCTTTGCCCGCAGCAACGCTCGCGATCGCTTCATTCGTCGCCGGGTCAACCGTCTCGAACGTTGCGCCGGCGGCGGCGTCGACGAACGCTCCGTCGATGAAAAGCCGCGTCTCGAAGTCGGCATCGGGCATGACCGGCGCCTCCTGCGCGCAAGCGAAACCTTCCTGGCGCGTCGGCCGGTAGGTCTCGCGGACGACGCGAAGGCAATCGAGATGAGAGCCGTCGTGATGCGCGTCAGCGAAGCGCGAGTCGAGATCGATGGGCGCGTTGCCGGTGCGATCGGTGGCGGCCTTCTCGTTTTGCTGGGCGTCGCGGTCGCCGATACGATCGGCGATGCGCGCTATCTCGCCAAGAAGGTCTACGAGCTACGGATTTTTCGCGATGATGCGGGCGCCATGAATCGTTCGCTTGCCGCGGCCGGCGAGATCTTGGTGATCTCGCAATTCACCTTGTTCGGCGACGTCCGCAAGGGACGCCGCCCTTCGTTCATCGGCGCCGCGCCGCCCGAACTCGGCCGCGAACTCTACGAGAAGTTCGTCGCCGAGCTGCGATCGCTCGGCGCGCGGGTCGCGACCGGCGAGTTTGCGGCGACCATGCAAGTCCACTCGGTCAACGATGGGCCGGTGACGATCCTCCTTGACAGCACCAAGGCCTTTTGAAGGTAACCTTACTTTGCACCGCAAAGTCTAGGTCCGATGCAGCTACGCCAAGCTATGGCCGACCTGGCCGAGGTCCGCGGCCGTCTCGCGACGGTCCAGCGCTTCGATGGCTATTCGAGCCAAGCGGCGATCGGGAGCGGCGGCGTCGCGATCCTCTGCGGCGTCGTTCAGTACGCGCTGGTTCCGCACCCGGCCCTCGCCGCGCAATACCGAACCTACCTCCTCCTCTGGTTGACCTGCCTCGCGGTCGCCCTCGTCATCAACTACGGTGCGATCCTGGTTTGGCGCGCACGTCAGCGCGGGCATCAAGCCGATGCGCAGATGCGAACCGTCGGGATGAGCATCTTGCCGGCGATAGCGGCCGGCGCCGTGATCACGATCGCGCTCGTCGCGCGCGGACTCTTCGATTTGCTGCCCGGAATGTGGTGCGCCGCATACGCCCTCGGTCTGTTCTCGTCGCGGGCGATGGTCCCGCGCGACGTCGTTTACGTCGCCGTCGCCTTTGGGGCGCTGGCGACGGTTCTGCTGCTCGTGCCCGGCATCGATCCGCTCTCGTGGTGGGTGATGCCGCTCGCGTTCGGCGGCGGACAGATCGCAATCGGCGCGCTCGTTCGAGCCCAGACCTTCCGCGATCGGGAGCCGGCATGAAGTCCGCTCCCTTTGCCTACGAGGGCCTCGAGCGCATTTTCCACGAGCGCGGGAGGCTCGCCGTCTGCACGTGCTTGGTGGCAAACGCCGATGGCATGAGCTTCACCGCGCTTCAAGATGCGTGCGGCCTGACCGACGGCAACTTGAATCGCCACCTTCACGCGCTGGCCGAAACCGGTATCGTCACGCTTTCGCGTTTGCGTGGAAAGGGCCGGCCGACGACGATCGTCCGCATCACGCGCACCGGGCGAGCGCGGTTTCTCGCCTATATCGACGAACTCGAAACGGTCGTTCGCGCCGTTCACGCGATCGACGCCGACGAAAACGCAGCGGGTGCGAAGCTCCGCTTGGCGACGTCATGATCGAACGCGCGACCGTAACGGCCGGCGGATCGAACGTCGCGCGTCACGTTGCGATCATCATGGATGGGAATCGTCGCTGGGCGCGCGAGCGCCGGTTTCCGGCGATCGAAGGTCATCGCGCCGGAGCGCAGACACTGCGCCAGATTACGCGAGCCGCCTCGCGTCTCGGCGTGCGGATCCTCACCGTCTTCGCGTTTTCCGAAGAGAATTGGCAGCGCGAGCCCAGCGAAGTTGCGCTGCTGATGGAATTGCTGCGCGTCTTCGCGCTGCGCGAGCGTGAGACGCTGCGCGGTGAAAACGTGCGCGTCGGGCTGCTCGGAAGAATCGAAGCGCTCCCGAATGGGACGCGCGAGGCTCTCGAGGCGCTCGTCGCAGAGACGGCGTCCAACGACGGATTGCTGTTGAATCTCGCGATCAATTATGGGGCGCGGCGCGAACTCGGCGACGCAATGCGCGCGCTCGCCCGCGACGTCCGGTGCGGGATCCTGGCGCCGTCGGCGATCGACGACGATACGCTTTCGCGCTATCTCTACACCGCCGGTTTGCCGGACCCCGATCTCTTGATCCGCACCGGCGGCGAGCTCAGGCTGTCAAACTTTCTCTTGTATCAGATCGCCTATACCGAGCTCTGGGCCACGCCGGTCTACTGGCCGGACTTCGATGGAAACATGCTCGCAAAAGCGATGGGCTCGTTCTCGTTGCGCCAGCGCCGCTTCGGCACATAACTCAAAACCGTCCTCCTAAAGGGGCAGCCGCCTCACGCGGGCGCGTGTTATAATGGAAGAACTGTGAAAACGCGCCCCGACCTTCGTAACATCGCAATCATCGCCCACGTCGATCACGGCAAGACGACGCTGGTGGACGCTATGCTCAAGCAGAGCGGTGTCTTTCGCGAAGGTCAGGCCGTCGCGACCCGCGTTATGGATTCGAACCCGCTCGAACGAGAGCGAGGCATTACGATCCTGGCCAAAAACACCGCGATCCGCCACGGTGACATCAAATTCAACATCGTCGACACGCCCGGCCATGCCGATTTCGGAGGCGAGGTCGAGCGCGTGCTGCAGATGGTCCAGGGCGTGCTCTTGCTGGTCGATGCGGCCGAAGGCGTCATGCCGCAGACGCGCTTCGTGTTGCGCAAGGCGCTCGAACTCGACCTGCGCGCGATCGTGGTCATCAACAAGATCGATCGCAAGGACGCGCGCGCAGAAGTCGTCGTCAATCAGACATTCGATCTGTTCATCGAACTCGGCGCGAGCGACGAGCAGGCAGAGTTTGCGGTCGTCTACACCAACGCCAAAGCGGGCATCGCCAAGCGCGAGCTAGCCGATCAGGGCACCGACCTCGAGCCGCTCTTCGAAACGATCGCGGAGCGCATCCCCGAAGCGCCGGCCGAAGACGGGCCCTTCCAGATGCTCGTCTCCGCGATCGATCACAACAAGTACGTCGGACGCATCGGCATCGGCCGGGTCTTTCGCGGTTCGTCGAAGATCAACTCGCCGATCGCCAAAGTTTCGCGCGACGGCACCGTCGAGTCGGGCTTGCGCCTGACGACGCTCTTGACGTTTGCGGGTCTCGAGCGCATCGAGGTCGAGGAAGCTACGGCCGGCGACATCGTGTGCGTCTCGGGGATCGAGGGCCTCAACATCGGCGACACGATCGCGGATGCGAATTCGCCGGAAGGCATCGCCGCGATCTCGGTCGACGAGCCGACGGTCTCCATGTCGTTCATCGTCAACGCTTCGCCCTTTGCCGGAAAGGAAGGCCGCTACCTGACGTCGCGCCAGATCCGCGAACGGCTGCATCGCGAGCTGGAGTCAAACGTCGCGCTGCGCGTCGCCGACACCGAAAGCGCGGACACGTTCGAGGTGCGCGGACGCGGCGAGCTGCATCTGTCGATCCTGATCGAGACGATGCGACGCGAAGGTTACGAGATGGCCGTCTCCAAGCCGCAGGTCATCCTCACCGAGCGCAAGGGCGTCAAATACGAGCCGGTCGAGTATGTCGTGATCGACGTGCACGAGGATCATGCCGGTTCGGTGATCGAGGCACTGGGCAAGCGCAAGGCGGTCATGTCGAACATGCTCGTCATGGGCACGTCGCGGCGGCTCGAATACACCATGCCGACGCGCGCTATCTTCGGACTGCGGGGCGAACTGCTGACGCTGTCGCGCGGCACTGCGATCATGTCGCACACCTACTACGACCATCAGCCGTGGAGCGGTGAGATTCCGGGGCGCGCGTTCGGCGCGCTCGTTGCGAGCGACACGGGGACGACGACGGCCTACGCTATGGTCGGGCTCGAAGCGCGCGGCCGCTTTTTCGTCGGCGACGGCGTGGCAGTGTACGAAGGGATGATCGTCGGGCGCGCCGGCGACGAATACGACGTCGCGCTCAACGTGGTGCGCGCCAAAAAGCTGACGAACATGCGCGCCTCGGGTTCTGACGATAGCACGAAACTCTCGCCGCCCGAGGAGATGACGCTCGAACGCGCGATTGAGTTCATCGAGGACGACGAGCTCGTCGAGGTCACGCCGAAATCGATTCGGATTCGCAAGCGGCTGCTCCACGAAACCGAGCGCCAGCGTCTGCGCAAGCGTGAGAAGGCGACCGCTTAGAACCGCAGTCCCAACGCGGCATGCCTACCAAGCTTTCAAGCGCAGAAGCAACCAACCGTTTCGTTATTTAGAAGTCAGGGGCTACGCTAGCGTCGCTTATAAGGTCTGCAACCGACTGCTTCTGAGCATGCCGGCATCGTTTTGTGGCTTACTAAGCGCTTCTTAACGCTCTTAGGTCAAAATTCGCTTGCTTTGCACCTTGAGGCTCTGTTAGAATCGACCCCTCGTGTCTCCGCGCACTCTACGAGCGCGCCCCGGATTTTTGTTTGTCCTGGCCACCGCTTCTCGCCCATCGTGCTTATAAACAGCCGACGCTCTCACTTTTTTGGCGCCGTTGCCTTGATTGCGACGTCTTTGGTCGTCGGATGCTCCTCATCCGCAGTGCGCCAGATGCCGGCTTCAAGCGTCGTGAATTCGACGACGCCTCAATCCGTTTCCCCGGGCTCTATCGCGCCGGCGCCGATGGCGCACACGGCGATACTGCCTTCGAGCGAAATGCGGTCGGCTGCGGTGCGCACGATCAAAGCTGACATTCAGGGCCTCAATTACGTGCAGATTCCCGGAGCAGCGAGCGCTGCTGCGGCCGCACCCGATGGCTCGCTGTGGGTTCTCTCCAACGCTCCTAGCGGCGCCGACAAATACATCTGGCACTACAGTAACGGAAGCTGGACCAATATTTCTGGCCTGGCGTCGAGTCTGAGCGTTGCGCCAAACGGAACGCTCTACGCAATAAATTCCGGTGGCGGCGCCTTCGCCTATGCGAGTGGAATCGGAACGTGGACTGCCCTGGGTGGCGGATGCCGTGCTTTGACGGCGGCGGCGGATAACTCCCTCTACGTAATCTCGAACGGCAGCGGAACCGACGGCGCGATTTGGCAATATGCCGGCGGCACATGGACTCAACAACCAGGCTCGGGGACCAGCATAGCTGCTGCTTGGGACCCCAACGCGTATGGCAACCCTGGCGGTGTGATCGTGCCGGACGGGTTATGGGTGATCAACTCGGCCGGCTCGATCTATTACTTGGGGAACGCGGACTACATTTCGCTACCCGGGGCGGCGTCGGCAATTGCTCCAATCATCGGGGGATTGTTTGCACTAGGCTACCCTGCCAATGCCAACGGAAACTCTCTCTATTATTACGACTTGGCAAATCCCGGCTGGAAGGCTGAAGCGGGCTCGGGTGCGAGTATTTCGAGCGACGGCAAGACGCTCTACATCGTCAGCACGTCGGGCGCCATTTATTCGTCGTCGGTCGTAGCGGTGCCCACGCCCACTCCGTCGCCAAGCCCGAGTCCGACGCCGACTCCCACACCGGGACCAATCGTCGTCTCGCTCAAGTCATTGGACTTTCTCGCGCTCGGATCGCAGAACGCGCAAACGTTTACGGTCAGTCAAGCCAATGCTTCCGGCGTGTTCAGCGTGAATGCGTCGAATTGTACGAACATCGTCAGCGTCAGCCCCGCGAGCGGCGCACCGCCGTTTACGGTCACGCCGGTCGGCGCCGGCGAATGCGCCCTCGCCATCGGTGGCGACGGGGGACAAACCGCGATCCTACCCATTTCCGTCACAACGTCGTCAGTGACGGTGCACTAACATGTGTAAGCAGACTTTTCGTTGGGTCTTGTCCTGGGCGTTGATCGTGTGCAGCGCTTGCGCCGGTTCGCGAGCTCCCGCCGTTCCGTCGTTACCGCAGTCGACCACGACCGAAGCCGCAACGCTTTCAATCAAGATCCCTTACGCGACTCCGAACGCCCGCCAGCGACTGCCGCAGTATATGTCGGCGGGTACGCAGTCACTGAGCGTCGCGCCATATTTCGGTCCGGTCTACGCAAATTTCAACGTCGGCTCGAGTGCGCCCGGCTGCTCCAATGGTCCGGGCGCGCTGACCTGCACGTTTTCGATCACGCTTCCGGTCGGAAGTTACCAACTTCGAGTCAGCGCATACGATCAGCCCTTGACGTCGAGTGGAGCTACCAGCGGCCAGCTCCTTTCCGATGCCTTGGTGGCTATCGCCGTCGTCAAGGGACAAGCCAATCCGATCGACGTCGCAATGGGAGGGCACCCCTACTCGATGACGATGTCAGTGCCTAACTCGACGATAACGAACACCGGCGGGAGCTCGAGCATTCCCATTACTTTCCAGGTGAAGGATGCCGATGGCTACACGATCGCCGGAAGCGACCCGTTCGATCATCCCATTCAACTGCTGCTGACCGAGGATCCCTACGCCTCATTTCAAGCGACCCTCTCTTCGGCCCAAATCGTCAGCCCGGCATCGACGATCAACGTGAACTACAGCGGGTTGGGATTGTTCGGCTTCTCGGTCGCAGCGTCGTCCAGCGATCCCAACGATATTCGTCAGTTCGGCACGATTAACGTAACAACGGTGCCTGAGTTCGCGCCCTCGCATCAAATGCTGTTCGGACTCTCCGCGAATGCCCGACTGATCGCCCTCGGTAACAATGCGGTGTGGTTCACTGAACCGAACGAAGCGAAACTTGCGAGCTATCCTGCCGGCCTCGGTGGTGCGCTGTCCGAGTTCCCGATTCCGAGCGGCAACCACCCGGGACACCTTGCCCTGTATACTTTCCCCTCGCAGTCGGGCATCATCTGGTTTACGGAAAACGCGGATTACATCGGAGAGATGTCGTTCAGCGGCGCGAATGGCGGCGCGATACACGAATACCCACTTCCGACGAGCAACGCCGGTCTTTACGATATTGCAGCGGGAAACTATACGCAAGACGTCTGGTTCACGGAGCACAACGCCGGCAAGATCGGCTCTACGAATCAGTCGGGCATCATTCGTGAGATTCCGGTCGGCGCAGCTGGAAGCGCGCCGGCGGGGATCTTATATGGAAGTTCGGGAGTCTGGTTCGCCGATCCCGGCACGAATAGCATCGGCACCGTCAACGGCACTACCGTCGTCGAGTATCCGCTGCCGACGCCGAACGCAGGGCCTACACAATGCGTTCAGCTCACGTATTTATGGTGCAACGAGACCAACGTTGCGCAAGTTGCGCGGGTCAGCCCCGCTGGCAGCATTGACGAATTTCCGACCGGTGAGCCGCTGACGACTATGACCACGGCCCCAGGTAGCAAGATATTTGCCTTCACCGCCACCGGAAAGCTCGAGCAATTCGATACGACGTCAGGAAAATATGTGTTCTATACGTCGCCGTTCGCCGGCGACGGCACGCCTTCGTCTTTGGTCCCCGGCGAATATGGTTCTCTGTATTATATGATCGGCGGATCGTCGCTGTCGGAAATCATTCGGATCGTTTGGTAAAGCAGCGGAGTCTCTTGCCAGCCCACTCTACCAGCGCCCGCCGCTCTCGCTCGTTCGCTGCCGTTGCACTGATCGCGAGCTTCTTTGTCGCCGGATGCTCCGCGTCGGGAATGCACCAGGTGCCGGCACTAAGCAGCGCGCGCTTGGCGACGCCGCAATCGCTCTCGCCGGGCTCAATAACACCCGCGCCGATGGCGCACACCGCAATTTTGCCGGCGAACGTGATGGAATCTGCAACGGTACGTACGCCCAAGAGCGACATCCAAGGGCTCAGCTACACGCAGATCCCCGGTGCGGCAAGCTTCGCAGCTGCCTCACCCGACGGCTCGCTTTGGGTGCTCTCGACGCAACCCAGCGGCCCCGACAAATATATCTGGCACTATAGTGGAGGGAACTGGAGCAACATCTCGGGTCTGGCTTCACGACACCAACGGAACCGGAATTTGGAGCTCCGTCGGCGGCGGCTGCCGCGATCTCTCGGTGGCATCCGACGGCTCGCTCTATGTCATCTCGAGCGGTAGCGGCGCCGACGGTGCGATCTGGCATTTCGCCGGCGGCGCTTGGACGCAGCTGTTGGGTTCGGGGAGCCGGATCGCCGCTTCGTGGGATCCCAATACCTATGCGAATCCGGGAGGAAGCATAACGCCGGGCGGTTTCTACGTAGCCAACTCGCAAGGCTCGTTATATTACTTTAGTACGCCGGGCTACGTTCAAATTCCAGGCGCCGCCTCATCGGTTGCGCCGATCACCGGCGGGCTGTTCGCTCTGGGTTATCCGAGCGATCCCGACGGCAACACCTTGTACTACTACGACTTAGCCACTCCAGGGTGGAGCGCCAAGGGCGGTTCGGGCGCGAGCATCTCCGCGACGGTAAGACGCTCTACATCGTCGGCTCTTCGGGCAACATCTATTCGTCACCCATTACCCTGGTCGGGCAAGGCGTAAGCGGGACGGGGACCGCACACTTCACACTGAGCGATCCTTATTCGACTGCAACCTCTGCAAGTTCGCGCCGGCCGGCCTATTTTTCACGATCAACCTCCTATGTGACGATCGCGATCAACGGCGGTACGCCGGCTCGGATGCCGTTAGGGCCAACGTCTTCAACCTGCGCCCTCGTTTTGTCCGGTGCCGGGGAAACCGTCAACTGCACCGCCGACCTACCCGCCCCGAATGGGCCGATCGCATTTACCGTGATCACCTACGACGCCGGCAATCACCCCTTGTCCCAAGTCTCGGGGAATACGTCCATCAACGGCTACACGACGGTCCCGTTGTCCCTTCAGGGAGTTTGGCAGCACGCTAACGCACGGCTCGCAAAAAATACCCTGCCGATGGGTGCGCCGTCCCAAACGCAGCTGAATGTCACCGCGTACGATGCCGATGGCGCCCTCATCATTGGACCGGAACCATATTCCTCGCCGATTCCGCTCAATGACAGTGATACGAGCGGCGCCACGAAACTCTCAACGACCTCGGTCACCGCGCCGGGACAATCCGTCACGTTCTCGTACGACGGTGTCTCCTACGTAGACGCTAACATTACCACCGGAACCCCCTTTAGCGGGGACACGTTCATACCCGTACTCCGCGCCACCGAATACCTCGTGCCGCCTGCCGCCGGTTCGAACGCCAGTTCCAATCAGGCGATCTTCGCCAATTCGGACGGCACGTTGACGTTTCTCGACAAAGGAAATCAAGCCATCGGCCGGATCACGACAACCGGCCAAATCAACGAAGTAATTCTTCCGCATTTCCCCTACGCCATGGCAAAGGGCCCGGATGGAAAGCCGTGGTTCATCGGTCAAATGAACTCCGTCACCGAGCTTGCTAGATTAAACGATGACGGGACCTTGACCGAGTACCCCTTCACCGATTTCATTAACGGCCCAATGGCCCTCGGTTCCGATGGAAACTTTTGGATCGCCGTCGAGCAATCCGGCTCGATCGGGGTGCGCCGCGTTACCCCGGCCGGCGTCATTAAGAACTTTCTCATCGGCAACGAATTCACACTGGCATACGAGGCGCTCGGTCCCGATGGAAATATCTGGTTCGCCGCGCAGAATCAAGGGACGTGGAATTTCGTCAAAGTGGATACGTCCGGCCAAGCAACGACATACGCATCTCCGCCGACCTACCTTACGCAACAACCGATCAGCAACATTGCATGGGGATCCGACGGGCAACTCTACGCCATCTTCGGCGGACAGGAACTGACAAGGGAATCGACGTCGGGCGTCCTTTCCCAGGTCGGCGCGGTGAACGGTGACACCGGCGGCGGACAGGCAATAGGTTTTGGGCCGGACGGCGCTATTTGGTTTTCGGTTTGGACGTCGGCGCCGGTGTGCCCGGAAATTGGCCGGGCGACCGTCTCGGGCCAGATTGCGTATTTCTTCCTGCCCGTTTGCCAACAACTAGGCGGCTCGTCCACCGCGGGAGGACAGCCGAGCGCGTTCACCATCGGCCCCGACGGAAACCTGTGGTACACGCGCGGCTCTTACATAGGGAAGATCACCGTCTAGGCGACTCTACGGCGGCCTCGCGTTGGACGCAAACGAAACCCGTCGTCGACGGCAAGCCGACGACGCGTTGCGATGTTCGCGTTTGGTGTCAGACTCTAGGGAACGGGGTGGACGTCAGCCGGATCTTGCGGCGGCGACTTCATCGATACGAACTTCAGATGACCGCCTGACGTGTCGACCAAGCCGGCGTGCGTCGTGTTCCGCGGAATGACCACCATCGTGCCCGGCTTGAGATTGATCTGCTTGTCACCGAGCCACTCAGTGCCGATGCCTTCGAGCACGATTTGGACCTCGTCGGCAGTGTAGTGCTGGTGCTTGAACGCCGTCCCCATTTGCACGGCGACCGTCATGCCGTCGTCGACGACCATCGTCTTCGAATGCAAGTTCGGGAAGGTCGTCGTCGGTGCCGGCATCGTGTCGGCCGTGAGCGCCGCAAGATCGAACGTCCCGGCGGTCAGCGGCGCCGCTGCGGCCCGGGCGGATTGTGGCAGGTGCGTTACTGCGGCGCCAATAGCAAACGAGACTACGGCTATGGCAACCGTTCGAATGTGTTGCTTCATCGGTCGTCCTACCAAGTTACCGCGCGGCGCTCCTGCCGGGGCACGCCATCAACCACGAAGCGAGCTCCCTCCCTGCCAAAGCGAGGACGGAAGCGGGTCGTGCCGGGGCGTTCGTCCGATTACTTGGTAACCGTCGCACCCGTCTTGTCGGTGAACGTGATGGTCTTGGTGATCTTGCCGCCCAGGATGTTGCAGCCTGGGTACAGTCCATCGTTGGCTTCGGTGGTGATGGTCACGGTAACGGTGTTACTGACCCCGCCCCATTGGTTCCAGAAGGGTGGCTTCGACGTTTTCGAATAGACCGACTGCTGATCGCTCGGGACCGCGGGTTGTCCGTTCCTGATCAAAGCTCCCGCGAAGCGATTTTCGCCGCCGCCGACCTCCGCGATGTTGTAAACACAGGTCCCCCCCGGCGTCGATCCGATGGCCGTCGGAATGATTTGGAGGAAAGCGGTGTTGTGCGCGGGAGAGAAAATGCTCGCGCAATTTTCGCACCACTGCGGTATGCCGGCATCATCGCCGCCGTTGAAATGATAGCCGAAGCCGACGAGCGTGAGGCCGGTTACCCAAGCGGCCTTGGGATAAAATGCGACCTTCGAATCCGCCTTCCCTAAGCACGCCGGCGGTCCAAGATTCGGTTGTTTAAAAGGAATCACATGGACGCGATACTCACCGCTGGATGCAATCGGCCCGGCTTCCTGAATCCCGAACGAGGAATAGTTTCTCTTGGTTGATTCGACGATCTTACCGCTTGCGATATTTTCCAGCTCAACGGTGTATCCACACAGATTCCCGTAGCCGGCCGAGTTCGGCAGATTGCCGGTTACGTTGACCTGCAAGTCTTCGCCCGCGTAGAACATATTGGAGACGGGACGAGCTGCGCTGCCGGCACCCTCCGGTACCGCAAAAACGCCGGTGATCGTCGGCTTGTCGGGCTGCGGACCATTCGAACCGCCCAACGTCGCTAATGCGGGACTGACCGAAGGACCCAGCAACCCGCTGATAACTCCAAGAGCTAGTGCCGGTGACGTTTGTTTGCGGCAGCCGTACTGGAAACTCTCGCCCGAGGACGCGTGGAATTTATCGTAGCCGGTCGGGCAGGTGAAAATCGCCAGCGTATTGTTCGACCGCGAATAGTATAGGCAGCCGAATTCGCTATCGTCGCTCGACTGGTAGTACTCGTTCGCCGCCGGGCATGCGGGACGTGCGACCACGCTCACCGAGGCCTTGACATGACCGGTGCAGCCTTCGGGCATCCCCGGCGCGTCGTCGATTTCGTCGGCCGTCGCGACGACTTCGCCGGGTTCGGTGAACGAGAAGGCAAATTCGTAGGGGAGTGGATTGATCGCGGTGTCGATAACAGTGTAGCCACCCGGCGTTCCAACTAGGCCGGCATTAAATTTACAGGAGCCGAAGGTCTTGCCTGAGACCTTGAAGTGAATCACCTGGTTAACCGCCATGACCGCGCCGCTGCTGGAGAGCGCGGTAAGTTTACCGGTTTCAGGCACCACCGCAAACGACAACGTGGCTTGACCCTTACATGCGTTTGCGCCGCCTGGTCCGCTGGGATCGATTGCTTGCACGACGAGGGCGTACGTACCGCCGCTGCTCGTGGGCAGTTTCAGATCCGGCGAAGTCCACGGTAGCGAAGCGCTGATTGGTTGCCCGTACGGCGAGCCATACAGATTCGTTCCGTTCAGCGACAGCCCCAGACTAAAATTGCACTTCTTCCCCTTGGTGTCGCCGAGCACTTTGAACCCTTGGCGCACGCCGTACGGAAAAATCTGAGCGTCCATGACGGCGGACAACGCCGCTCGCGTGTCGACGGTGCGTTGCGCGTAGGTGGCCGTGTTCAATACGGTGACAAGAGCAAGAAGTGTAGCCGAGGCTACCAGCTGAGATAGACGCATTCGATGTATCCTCCGAGGCGCGGATGGGCTGCTCGGCGCGCACGAAGGCGGAGACTCGAACTATCGGTCTCCCTCACCATGCGGGTCGGCTCGATTCTCTCAAAGCCGCCGTCCGAGATCGTCCGGCGCGCTCTTTTGAGAAGCGAATCGCTCCCCTGGTCAACCTGAACGCTTGCTTGGCTCGTTTCGTTCCACATCGGCCTGACAAGCCGATGGGACGGCTCTCAACCGATCGCCGTTAGCGCAATGCTTCGAGTTCGGGGAGTTTCGGCAAACCGGCGGTGAAAGTCAGCTCGCCCTTGTTCTGATCGTAATCGACGAACACGTTTTGCCCGTCCTTGATCTCGCCGGCGAGAATCTTGCGCCCGAGCGGCGTCTCGAGTTCCTTCTGAATCGCGCGCTTGAGCGGACGCGCCCCGTACACCGGATCGTAGCCGACCTTTACCAGATGGCGCCGTGCCGCTTCGGAGAGTTCGAGCGTGATCCGGCGATCGGCCAAGCGCTGCCGCAACCGATCGATCTGGATCTCGACGATCTTCTCGAGCTCTTGTTCGTTCAGCGCTTGGAAAACCACGATCTCATCCACGCGGTTGAGAAATTCCGGCCGGAAGTGACGGCGCAATTCGTCGAGCAGCGTCGCCCGCATGACCGCGTAATCGGCGCCGCCGGCGCCGTGATAGTCGAGGATGCGCTGGCTGCCGATATTCGAGGTCATGATCAAGATCGTGTTCTTGAAGTCGACCGTTCGCCCCTGACCGTCGGTCAGCCGGCCGTCGTCGAGGATCTGTAAGAACACGTTGAAAATCTCGGGCGCGGCTTTTTCGATCTCGTCGAATAGTACGACCGAGAACGGGCGGCGCCGCACCGCTTCGGTGAGCTGCCCCCCTTCTTCGTAGCCGACGTAGCCGGGAGGCGCGCCGATCAGTCGCGCGACCGAATGTTTTTCGCCGTACTCGGACATATCGATGCGCACCATCGCGCGCTCGTCGTCGAACAGATAGGCTGCGAGCGCTCGGGCGAGCTCGGTCTTTCCGACGCCGGTCGGACCCAAGAAGATAAACGACCCGATCGGCCGGTTTGGGTCGGACAATCCGGAACGGGCGCGAATGACCGCCTCGGCGACCGCCGTAACCGCCTCGTCTTGACCGATGACGCGCTTGTGCAACTCTTCGTCGAGCCGTAACAGCTTCTTCATCTCGCCTTCGAGTAGTTTCGAGACGGGGATCCCGGTCCAGCGGCTGACGACTGCGGCTATGTCTTCCTCGTCGACCTCTTCCTTTAGTAAACGCGGCTTACCGTCGCCGCCGCTCAGCGCCGCCTCGGCCTCTTTGAGCTGCTTCTCGAGACCGGCGAGTTTGCCGTAGCGTAACTCGGCGGCGCGGTTGAGATCGTACTGCCGCTCGGCCTGCTCGATCTCGGTCTTGGTCGTCTCGATCTGCTCGCGCAGGCCGCGCAATTTCTGGACCGCATCCTTCTCGGCTTGCCAGCGGGCTTTGATGCCGTCGGTTTCGGCGCGCAGGTTCGCGAGTTCGTGCTCGATCCGCTCGAGACGGCGCTTCGAGCCCTCGTCGCTCTCCTTCTTGAGCGCCTCGCGCTCGATCTCCAGCTGCATGATCCGGCGCGAGGCTTCGTCCAACTCGACCGGCATCGAATCGATTTCGGTGCGCAACTTCGCCGCAGCTTCGTCAACCAAATCGATCGCCTTGTCGGGTAAGAAGCGATCGGTGATGTAGCGGTTCGAGAGCACTGCAGCCGCAACCAGTGCCGAGTCCTTGATGCGCACGCCGTGATGGACCTCGTAGCGCTCGCGCAAGCCGCGCAGGATAGAAATCGAGTCCTCGACGCTCGGCTGATCGACGAAGATCGGCTGGAAGCGGCGTTCGAGCGCTGCATCCTTCTCGATGTGTTTGCGGTATTCGTCGAGGGTCGTCGCACCGATCATGTGCAGTTCGCCACGCGCCAGCATCGGTTTGAGCAGATTGCTCGCATCCATCGAACCCTCGGCCCGGCCCGCGCCGACGACGTTGTGCAATTCGTCGACGAATAAAACGATCTGACCTTCGGAGTTCTGCACGTCCTTGAGAACGGCTTTGAGCCGCTCCTCGAACTCGCCGCGATACTTCGCGCCGGCGACGAGCGCGCCCATGTCGAGCGAGACGAGCCGCTTATTCTTGAGGCCTTCCGGGACGTCGCCGCGCACGATGCGTTGCGCCAGGCCCTCGACGATAGCCGTCTTGCCGACGCCGGGTTCCCCGATCAGCACCGGATTGTTTTTCGTGCGGCGCGACAGCACCTGAACGACGCGCCTGATCTCCTCGTCGCGTCCAATGACCGGATCGAGCTTCCCACTCTCGGCGAGTTTGGTCAGATCTTGGCCGTAGCGCTCGAGCGATTGATACGTGCCCTCGGGATTTTGCGAGGTGACGCGCTGATTGCCGCGGACCTCTTTCAACGCCGAGAGAAGACGGTCGCGCGTGACGCCGTTCTCGCGCAGGAGGCGGCCGACCGCACCCGAGTCGTCCAGCATCGCGAGGAACACATGTTCGACCGAGACGTAGTCGTCTTTGAGTTTGGCCGCTTCGTCGGCAGCCTGCACCAGCATGCGGCTGCCTCGCGATGAGAATTGCGGCTGCGCCTCGCCGCTGCCGGTGAGACGCGGGAGCCGCGCTACCGCCTCATCGACGGCGCGTCCGAATGCGGTCATATCGACGCCGGCTTTGGCCAGTAATGCGGGGACCACGCCCTGATCTTGATCGAGCAGCGCCGCGAGCACGTGTTCGGGCTCGACGCTGGTATTGCGTTCGCGCAGCGCGCGAGTGTAGGCGTCGTTGAGCGCTTCTCTGACGCGCTCGGTCATTCGTTCCGCGTTCATGCCCCATCCATAACCCGGAGAAAGGCTCGCTCCGTTGCAAGACAAACCTTGTTCCAGAACCGTCCGCCGATGCACGAAAGGACGCCTTGTGAGCGACCGGCTGCGACTCTCATTTACCCTCATCGCGCTCGCCATAGTCCTTGGGGCCGCGCCCCCGGCAGTCGCGCCTGCCGGCCCGTTTGGCGGACTCGACATCGTGAAGCTCGTGGTGACGACGCCCGGCGTGACGCCCGACCCCTCGCGCTCAACTCAGAAGAGGGTGTGGGTCACCGTCGCCGGCCAACGTTACGGCGGATTCGTGCGATCCGACCTAGTGACGTCGGGCAAGACCATCAATGACGATTGGCTGCTCGCGGTCCCGCTCGATAGCGCAAGCCCCATGGGCGCGTTCGTGGCCCTCGTCTACCGCTCGACGGGCGGTCCGCCGGACTACGTGGCGGCGGTCGATTCGAAGCAAGGCTTGTTGCAGGTCGCGGTGCGCGACGGTCACCTCTTCGTAACGGCACCTCTCTTTGCGAAGCACGACGCGCCATGCTGCCCCAGCGCGCAAGTCGTCGAGCGAATGCTCTACAGCCCGGGCATTGACGGCTTGATCGTCGTCACGACGCAACGCGTCAATGCGGCAAGACCGGCGACATCGATCACTGCACCTCCTCGTTAAAACGCTAGTTGGTCTTCGCTCGCTCCCGCAAAACGCGAACGTCGCCGTTGCGGATCGTCACGCCGCTCGCGTCGAACCATTCGAGCAGCGGAACGGCGTACTTCCGCGACGTGCCGACCAGATCGCGGAATTGCGCCATCGTCAGCGCTCCGTTTGAACGAATGGATGATTCCAAGCGGCTGCGAGCATTCGAAATCTGCTCTCCGCGATAGACGTCCTCCCCGACTTTGACCAGCACCCCGCTTGCAAGCAGCGTATCGAAAGCCTGCGAGAGGCCCTCGATCTTCGAGGCCTTGACGTGTTTGAGGAGTTCGCCGAACGGCACCGGGAGGAACGGCTGTTGCGGGTCGAGCGCGAAGGCGCGATCGAAGAAATCGCGTTGGCCGGCACTGAGCACGGGTGCAAAACCGGGCGTCGCGTAGTACCCGCCGCGCGCCGCGAACCTGCCGTCTTCGACGAAAGCCGCCAGAAGCCGGATGAGCGTCGGCTCGGCGATCCCGAGCGCGCGCGAGAGCGCGAGCGAAGTCGTCCCGTACATCCACGGCCTCGCACTTTGGTTTTCGTTGAGCAGTTCGGTAATGCGCACCGCAGCCGCTTCGGCGATCTCTGCATCGAGGTATGCGGGCGGCCTTGACAGCCGCATCACCCGACCGCGTTCGACCAATGCATGGAGCGCGAGTTGCGCGACGTCCTCACGCACGTTGGCCGCCGCTCCCAGCCGCGACGGCGCCGCACCTTCGAGGCCCGCCTCGCGCAAAGCCGTCATCAGTCCGGTAAACTCGTCCGTCTCGGCGTCCTCTCGCTCGATCGCCCCCGACGCGTCGAGCCCGGCGATCGTCCCACCGCCGAGCAAATCCTTCGGCGATAGGCGTCGGACCACGAAGGCCGCACCGGGAAACACGACCGTCGCCCGACGCAGATGGAGCCGTGCGCTCGTCTCGGCGGCTGCATCCGGTACGCTATCGAACACGAGCGTCCCGAAAATTTCCGCGGCGCCGATATAGGCGCGCACCGGCGTACGGCGCCGCAACATTCCCAGCGCGCCCGCGAGCGGCCGAAAGCGAACGTCAAACGCCGCGAGCGATGGGAATTGCGGGCTGGCGAGGACGGCGCCGCGCGAGATTTCCGCGCGCTCGATCGACGGAAGGTTGACGGCGACACGAGAGCCGCCTTCGACCCGCTCGCGCCGCTCGCCGAAGACTTGAAGGCTGCGAACGCGGACCAAGCGACCCGCCGGCGCGAGCGCCAGCTCGTCACCGACCGAGACCGAGCCTTGCATGAGCGTTCCGGTCACGATCGTTCCATGTCCCGGCAGCGCGAAGACACGATCGATGGGCAGATAGGCGGGCGCCTCGGGGTGACGCGGAGGCAGCGCGATGAGTGCGTCGTGGATTGCCGCGCGCAATTCGGCGAGACCGGCGCCGGTCAGCGTCGAGACGGCCAGCGCCGCTGCGCCGGCGGCAATCGTCCCCGTGCACGCTTCGGCGACGAGTTCGCGCGCGAACGCCAACTCGTCGCTCGAAACCAGATCGGATTTGGTTAGGACCACGAGCGTCCGGCGCACGTTGAGGAACTGCAGTATTTGAAGATGCTCGATCGTTTGCGGGCGCGGCCCCTCGTTCGCCGCGACGACGAGCAAGAGCAATTCCATCCCCGCCGCCCCGGCCAGCATATTGTGCAAGAATCGTTCGTGGCCCGGGACGTCGACGATCCCCGCTTCGACGCCGTCGTCGAAGCGCAGATGTGCGAAGCCCAGGTCGAGCGTCATTCCGCGCAGCCGCTCCTCGAGCCAGCGGTCCGGGTTCGTGCCGGTCAGCGCTTGAACGAGCGACGACTTGCCGTGGTCGACGTGTCCTGCGGTTCCGAGTATGTGCACGGCTTTTCGTTAGTCTGCCGAGTTTCTCTCGAGCCGGCGCCGCAGCGTAGCCGCCACGCTCTCATCCTGGTCCGGGCGGATGGTGCGTATGTCGAGAAGCAGTTCGTCGCCCTCGATGCGTCCTACGATCGGCGGCCGTTCGCGACGAAGCGCTGCAGCCAACGCATTCGGATCGCCACGCGGCGTTCGAATTGCGAGCGCCGCCGAACCAAGCCGCGCCAGCGGCAACGTGCCGCCGCCGGCGTACGCTTCCGAATCGACGACCCGTGCGTGCTTGGAATGTTCGCCGAGCTGCCGCTGGAGGTGGAGCGCACGGTCGCGCAACTCGTCCAGCGTCTGAGCGAGCATGGAGTACAGCGGGATACGCTTGTAGCCGTCACGTTCCAAGTACAGTCGCAACGTTGCAGCGAGCGCAGCAATCGTCGCCTTGTCGACGCGCAGCGCGCGCAATAGGGGATTCGCGCGCAGCCGCGCGATCATCGGCCTGCTACCGGCGATGAGTCCGGCCTGAGGTCCACCCAGCAGCTTGTCGCCTGAGAACGCGAGCAGGTCGACTCCGTCGCGTATCGCTTCGACAACCGTGCGTTCGTGAAGTAACCCGAACTCGGCGAGATCGAGCAACGCGCCGCTTCCCAGATCTTCGACGACCGGGATTCCGGCGCGCCGTCCGAGCCGAACGAGCTCCGCCGGTGCGACGTCGGAGACGAAACCTTCGATCCGAAAATTCGATTGATGCGAGCGAAAGAGCAGCGCCGTGCGCGGCGTGAGCGCCTGCTCGAAATCCCGCACATACACTTTGTTCGTCGTCCCGACCTCGACGAGGACCGCACCGCTGCGCGTCAAGACGTCGGGCAGGCGAAACCCGCCGCCGATCTCGATCAACTGGTTGCGGGAGACGACGACTTCACGGTTCCTGGCAAACGTATCGAGGATCAGCAGAACCGCGGCGGCGCAGTTGTTGACGACGAGTCCGTCCTCCGCACCGCTCAGTTCGCTCAACAATCCGCCGATTCGCTCGTAGCGCGAGCCGCGCGTTCCCGTCTCCAGATCGAATTCGAGATTCGAGTACCCGCTCGCGACCGCGCCGATCGCGTCGATCGCCTCGCGCGCCAGCGGCGCGCGGCCGAGATTCGTATGCAGCAGGATGCCGGTACCGTTGATCACCTCGAGCAAACCCTCGCGCTCGGTGACCGAGAGCCGAGCGCACACCGCTGCGACGATTGCATCGAAGGGCGGAACGACCGAGTCGCCGTTGCCCGCACCCCGCCGGATCGGCTCGACGATCTCGTCGATGGCGTCCTTAACGGTGCGAGGCCCTAAGAGCGCCGAGAAGCCGACGATGCGCGGCTCGCCAAGGAGGCGGTGCATCGCCGGAATCTCACGCAGCGACATCGTCGCCGCGTTGGGGTTCGGCCGGGTTATGCTGCCGCGAGATGCTTGTCGAGCATCGACGTAATCGTTTTTTCCGGAACGAATCCGACGACACGGTCGATGGCCTGGCCGTTCTTGAAGAGGATGAGGCAGGGGATTCCCGACACATGGTATTCGCCTGCGAGACCCGGGCTCTGATCCGTGTCGAGCTTGACGAATCGGATTCGCCCGGCATACGCCTGGGCCACCTTCTCGACAACCGGCGCCAGCATCTTGCACGGACCACACCAGTCGGCCCAGAAGTCCACCAATACGGGTTGGCCGCTCGCTAGCACTTCGCTCTGAAAGTTCGCCTGCGACACATCCGGGAGAGCACTCATGTCAGAAACCTTACCTCTAGCCAACAGGACCGCCGCTGGCGCTGCGCGGTTGCGGTGCGCCCTCTTGGCGGCCGGTTTGGCGATCGGATGCGCGGCCCCCGCCCTCGCGCGGCCTGCGCCGGTTCGGGTTCTTGTCGCCGCGCCGGTCGCCGAGACGGCGCGCCCGACGATGTCGCCGACACTCTGGGCGAAGATGGTGAGCGACTGGGTGAACGCGACGGTCATTCCATTCTCGGGAGATCAGCCGGTACTCGACGACTGCCGCAAAGCGGGCGCCGACTTCATGCTCTCCGCTCCCTTCGAGCTGCGGCCGCGTCTGCCGGGGATGCCGAACGTCGGGGGTGGCCGCGTCGCCGCGCGTTCTCATATCGCCATCACGAATTGTTTTACCGGCTCGATCGTCTACGACCAAAGCGTCAACTTCGATAGCGATCCGTCGAGCGCGGGCGCCGGCGATCTCGAGAGTTCGCCGGAGATCACATGGTCCAGAAACGTCCCCGCGACGCTCGCGAAGTATCCGGTTTTCTTCCCGCACGTCGCGCACGTCTTTCAAGTGCGCGGCCCCATCGTGCTGGTCGATCTACACGGCGGCGTGAGCGCCGGCGACGTGCTGCGCATCTACGCCGGCGCCGACCATAAGGCCAAAGGACCGATCTATCTCACGGTCACGCAGACGCAAGGAAAATACGTCGAGGCAATGTTTTCGAGCATCGCCGGTGGGCCACAGCCCGCCGTCGGCGACTTCGTCGAACCGGTCGCCAAACCGTCCCCCTAACGCGACGTGCAACCCTTTCGCGAAAACCCGCACATGAACGTGTTGGTCTGTCAACGCGTCGATGAGGGCGATCCGGTCTTGTACGTCCATCATGACGACGACGGCCTTTGGTCTTTTCTCTGCGGGAGCGATGAGCACGAGGACGGGAGCGAATCCGAGCCCATTTCATCGTGCGCGCATCATGTAATGGATAGGGATCCGGCTCTCGAAACCCTCGCTTCCATGCCGCGACAGCATTTCGCTCAGCGCGAAGCTCCGACGAATGATTGGAAGATCTATCTCGATGATGTCGATCCCACGGATATTGATTGGCACGAGGCCGAACACGAGCTTCTGCACGCGACAGTCGCACACGAAAACTCGATGCTCGCCGTCGAGAAAAAAATTGCCGACGACGTTAACCGTTACGGCCTACACATAGTCCAGATACCACCAACCCCGAAAGACGACGGTTTTTCGTTTTCGGTCGGCCTGTACAAGAATTACGGCCATGCAGAGATCATCATCTTCGGACAAAAGACAGAATGGCAAGCAGCGGTGCTAAACGTCCTTGCTGACGAAATCAAAGAGGGCAACACGTTCCAGGATGACCAAAAATATCCCGATATCATTCCCAACCATCTGTGCGCTATTCACGCCGTCGCTGACCCTCAATCTTACATCGATTACGTCGGCATGGCGCTTTGGTACTATCGGGAAATCCACCCGATCGATCATGCGTTTCCGTTGCTGCAAGCGATCTGGCCCGACCTCGCGGGCCGCTTTCCCTGGGATGCCGGCTACGATCCAGGTTATCGCCAGCCTCTCTTGCCCTGAGCGGTCGATCTTCCGCCCATGCAATTTATTTGGTAACATAAGTATCGTGGCGGTGTAACAACCGCGGCCTACGCTACGAGGGTGTTATGGCAATCGAATACCGAACCAGACAAGTCACAGTCGACGAGTTTTTCAAGATGGCCGAGTTTGGAATCTTGGGACCCGATGAACGCGTCGAATTGCTCGACGGCGAGATGGTGGTAATGCCGCCAATCGAACCGCGGCACAATTCCGTCGTCTTGCGTATGTCCGACGTCTTCATTCGGCGGCTCGATGGACGCGCGCTCGTTCTCGTTCAAGGATCGATCCATCTTTCCGACGTTTCAGCGCCGCATCCGGATTTTGTCGTTCTTCGGCCAATGGATGACTACTACGCATCCCGCGCAGCCGCTCCGTCGGACGTCCTAGCGCTGATCGAAGTTTCCGACTCGACCATCGCTTACGATCGCGGAAAAAAGCTGCGGGCTTACGCACGCGCCGGCATCGTCGAGTATTGGATAGCCGACGTCCGAAAGCACCGAATCGAACGATATCTCGAACCGAACGATCTCGGTTACGCGAAACGGTCCATCTACGCTACGGGCGACGTGCTCGTTTTCGATGGCATACCCGGTATCGAATTCAAGCTCGACGAGTTGCTCGGTCCTAGCGCCTGACTCTGCGCCAAAGGGCGCCGAAGACGTCGCTGTAATCGTCGGTCCACGGCGCCGTACCCATCGCGTCGGCGCGAGACCAGCGCCGGTCGCGAGCGAAGTCTCGTAGAGCGTCACGCGACCGTGCGAAGACGACGACGGCCGTCGAGGCCTCGGCGAGATAGGGCGAGTCCCCGCTTTCATTGTACCATTCAGCAATCGCCGGAGCCCCGATTGCTGCGGCCGTGGCTTCGGCCGAAGTCATCAGTTCGAGGTTGCGGTTCGAAAGATGGAGCAGGACGATGCCGCGCGGCTTCACCACGCGCAGATAGAGGCGCAGCGCCTCCTCGGTCAAGAGGTGCGTGGGAACGCTATCGGAGGCGAACGCGTCGACGACGAGCAGGTCGAATTGTCGCGGCGGCTCGCGCCCCAGCATCATCCGTGCGTCGCCCATGACGACGCGCACGTGACCTTTCGCGCACTCTCTTATGTAACCGAAACGCGACCGATCGAGGGCGAAGGCGAGAACCTTCGGATCGATCTCGAAGTACGTGATGGTGTCGTGCGGGCGTGCATAGGCAGCGATTGCGCCGGCGCCGAGTCCGACGACGCCGAGGTCCACCACACCGCGGCGTTCGACCGATCGCACCGCCTGACCGATCGGCGTCGTCGGCGCGTAATACAGCATCGGCCGGCAGCGCCCGGGACCGAGGGCTGACAACTCGGCGCCGTGCAGCGTCGTCCCGCTGTACAGCGTGTGAATGCCGCGGTTGTTTTCGTCGTATTCCTGCGCCATTCGCAAGACTCCGAAAAAACCGCGCTCGCCTGCAATCCAGCGCTCGGTATGACTCGCATAGGTCGCGCCGATCGAGATCGCAGCGAGCGCCGCCACAAACGGCCAGGCTCGTCCCCGCAACGCGAAGGCCGCGAGCGCTGCAAGCGCGAGCAAGATGCGCGCGACGTCTTCCGCGGCGAGTTCGACCTCGCCGGTCTGAAAACGGTTGCCGACCCATTCGGCGACGCGCGGCATCTCTTCCAAGACCCGGTGGGACTCGGCGGCCAGAACCGCAAGCCCGACAGTTGCCGCCACGAAAATCCAATCGCGCGTTCGCAAGCGTCCGGCACCCCACGGTCGCGCCAGCGCGGCAAGCACGAGTGCAAGCGGATACTCGACGATGGTCTTAAAAATGAGCGGCGCGACCAGCGCGTTGAAGGCCCCGCCGAGCACGCCGCCCAGTGCGACACACAAGAAAAACTCTGTCGATCGCTCGGCCGGAGGTTTTCGTGCGACGAGCGCTTGGTGACAGACGAGCGCGCTGAAGAAAAACGTCGCAAGGTTCAGCACGAACATCGCGGGCAGAGCCATCCCTTCGTCTTCGAATGGCGCGACGCCGAGGCACACCGCGACCAAGGCGGCTTGCACGATCAGCGCGGTCTCGAACGAGATCGGCGGCCGCCGCGCAAACGCGACCACGAAGGTTGCGAGATAGAGCGCGAGCGGAATGACCCAAAGAAACGGGGCGGAGGCGACGTCGGTAACGAGAAAGCTCGTCACGCCGAGCATCAGACTCGAAGGCGCCGCCGCCAAGAGGACCCAGACGGTCCGCTCCTGCCACGAACTTTTTTGCGCAGGTTTCGATGAGAGGTCCGGTTGCGCGGGGACGAACCTGCTGAACACCGTCAGCGCCAGAATCAAGCCGACGAAGAGGACGAAGCCGGCGCTCCACAGCATGCGCTGTGAAGCCAGCGAGACGTGCGGTTCGACGACCGCCGGGTAGGCGATCAGTGCGGCAAAGCTTCCAAGGTTGCTGGCGCCGTACAACCAATAAGCCTGCGCGCCGTCAGGCTGCCGTCCGAGCAATCCGTACCATCGTTGTAACAGCGGCGCCGTCGCCGCGAGTGCCGCAAAGGGGAAACCGATCGAGACCGTCAGGACCGCAAGCAGCCACGGAATCGGTGCGTTCGGTGATGGGTCGCCGAGCACGCCGGCGATGCGCAAGGGCAAGAAGAGCAGGGCCGCGATCAGGACGAGCAAGTGGATTCCGGTTTGCAGTCTCAACGAGCGCAGCCGTTGCAGCCGGTGCGCGTAACCGTAGCCGAGCAGAAGCATCGCCTGAAAGAAGACCAGCGAGGTGTTCCAAACCGCAGCCGACCCGCCGAGTCTCGGCAGCAGCAGCTTCGCCACCATCGGTTCCAAGAAGAAGATCAGCGCCGCGCTGGTGAAAATCGCGACGACGAACAGTGGCGTAATGCTACTGCGCGGGAACCGGTTCGCCCGTTATCTCCTCGATCTGCTTGGCTTGAATGCCGAGATTGGTCACCGCGATGACCTCGTCGCCGGGCTCGAGTTTCTGCAAACGAACGCCCTTGGTAGAACGGCCCGCCTTGCGGATCTCGGCGACGCGAATACGGATCACCTGATTGCCGGAGGTGATGAGCAGCAGCTCGTCTTCCGGCCGCACCAGAATCTGATCGACGACCGTTCCGATCCCGCGCTCCTTGGCGAAAGCTTTGACGCCTTTGCCGCCGCGCGAGGTGTGCCGGTATTCCGAGATGTTCGTTCGCTTTCCGTACGCATGCGAAGTCACGACCAGGACCTCGCGGCGCTCCTTCTCCTCGACGTCCATCGCGACGACCTCGTCGCCTCTGGCCAGCGTGATCGCGCGTACGCCTCGCGCGGTGCGGCCCATCGGGCGCACGTCTTTTTCGTTGAAGTGCACCGCCATCCCGTCGCGCGTGCCCAGGATGATGTCGCGCGATCCGTCGGAAAGGTCGACGGCAAGCAGCTCGTCGTTTTCGTCGAGATTGACGGCGATCAACCCGGTGCGGCGAATGTTGGCGAATTCGGAGAGCGCCGACTTCTTGATGACGCCGCGCCGCGTCACCATCAGGAGATACTTACCCTCCTCGAACTTCGTCACCGGGAAGACCGCGCTGACCGTCTCACCGGGAGGGAGCGTCAAGAGGTTGACCAGAGCCGTTCCGCGCGCCTGACGCGTGCTGTCGGGGATCTCCCACGCGCGTAAGCGATAAGCGCGGCCTTTGTTCGTGAAGAACAAGACCGTCTGATGCGTCGTCGTCATGAAGAAATTCTGGACGACGTCTTCTTTCTTGAGGTTCGAGATGCCGATGACGCCGCGGCCACCTCGATTCTGCGCCCGGAACGTGTCGAGCGAGACGCGCTTGATGTAGCCCCCGACCGTCGAGGTGACGACCGTCTCGGTGTCCGGAATGATATCTTCGAGGTCGAGTTCGTCCTCGGCGTGTCCGATACGCGTGCGGCGCTGATCGCCGAAGCGCTTCTTGATGTCGAGCGCTTCATTCTTGACGATAGTTGCGACGCGCCGCTTGCTGGCCAGAATGTCTTCCAGCTCGGCGATCGTCTTGAGCAGTTGCGTGTACTCGTCTTCGATCTTTTGCCGTTCGAGACCGGTCAACGTCCGCAGGCGCATGTCGAGGATCGCGTTGGCCTGGACCGTTGTGAGCTTGAAGCGCAACATCAACTTTTCGCGCGCCTCTTCGGTCGTCGGGCTCTTACGAATGATCTCGATGACTTTGTCGATGTTGTCGAGCGCAATCCGGAAGCCTTCGAGGATGTGCGCTCGGTCTTTGGCCTTGGCGAGGTCGAACTCGGTCCGGCGACGCACGACGGTCTTGCGGTGCTCGAGGAAGTGCTCGAGCAGCTGCCTCAGCGACAGTACCTGCGGTTCGAGCGACGTCCCGACGCCCGGGATCGTCGAAGGCACCGGAACGAGCGCCAGCATGTTGAAGCCGAAGCTCGATTGCAGCGGCGTGTGTTTGTAGAGCTGATTGAGGACGACCTTGGGCGTCGCCGAGCGCGCCAGCTCGACAACGATCCGCATCCCCTTCCGGCTCGACTGATTCTCGAGTTTCTGAATTCCCGTGATCGATTTTTGTTCGTAGGCTTCGGCGATCGCCTCGACCACGCGCGCGGTCGTCACCTGGAACGGCACCTCGCTGATGACGATCTTGAACTTGCCCTTCTCTTCGACGATCTCGGCTTTGCCGCGCATCGTGATCGTGCCGCGCCCGGTCTTGTACGCCTGCTTGATCGCCTCGCGCCCCAAGAGCTCGCCACCCGTCGGAAAATCGGGACCGTGCACGAGGCCGGCGAGCGCCTTGTCCAAATCGTCCGGATCGTCGTCGGGGTTTTCGATCAAATGCGCGATCGCGTCGCAGATCTCGCCGACGTTGTGCGGCGGGATGTTGGTCGCCATCCCCACCGCGATGCCGCTCGAGCCGTTGACCAAAAGTTGCGGGAGCCGCGCGGGGAGAACCGTCGGCTCCGTCCCTTGGCTGTCGAAGTTGGGGATGAAATCGACCGTATTCTTCTCGATGTCGGCCAGCATCTCGAGTGCGATTCGCGCCAGTCGAGCCTCAGTATAACGGTAGGCCGCCGGCCGATCCCCGTCGATCGAGCCGAAGTTTCCATGCGGATCGACCAAGGGATAGCGCAGCGTGAAATCTTGCGCCATACGGACGAGAGCGTCGTAGACCGACGTGTCGCCATGAGGATGGAAATTCTTCAGCACCTCGCCGATGACACCGGCGCATTTGCGGTGCTGCTTGTCGGGCCCAAGGTTCATCTCGGACATGGCGTAGAGGATGCGACGCTGCACGGGTTTCAGTCCGTCGCGCACGTCGGGGAGCGCTCTCGATGCGATAACCGACATCGCATACGAGAGGTACGATTCCCGCATTTCATCTTCGACGTTGATTTGAGAGATTCGGTCGGTGTCCAATGAAAAACCTTAGGCGCGGGCGCGCGCCGAAACCCGGCGAAACGGAGAAAGATGCTTAGGGGACTCGGGAGCGCGGTCTGGGTACCGCTTCGATGAAGAACCCGATGACGGCGCCGGTGGGCTCGTCGTTCGGTCTCCACCACATCGCCGTTTTCTTCGCGATTCGGCGAGGCGTTTCATCTTGAAAACGACCCTGCAAGCGGCTGCGAAAAGCGTCCGCGAACTCGAACTCATCGCCGCGAATCTCGCGCGGGAGCTGCGTCCGGGCGACGCCGTCGGCCTCTCCGGAGGGCTCGGGGCAGGTAAAACGACCTTCGTTCAAGCGGTCGTTCGCGAACTCCATGGAAACGAGGCGGCGACGAGCCCGACGTTCACGTTCCGTCATACCTACCCGGGCAAACCTCCCATCGAACACCTCGACCTGTACCGTCTTGACGTTCCGGCCGACGCCGTCGAACTCGGGCTCGAAGAGGCGTTCCGGCCGGAATCGATCGTCTTGGTCGAGTGGCCCGAACGCCTGCCGGCGTTGCTGCCGCGCGGTGCGATTCGCGTCACGATCGAAGGCACGGGAGACGCCCCGCGCTCCATCCAGATCTCACGCCGTCCATGAAATTGCTCCTCGCGCTTGAGGGCGCGCTCGGCGTCTTCTCGGCAGCAGCAATCGCTTTCGACGAAAGCGATTCGTACGTGCGCGTCGCGTCGGCGGCCGGCGGCGACGCGCTCGAACGCGGGCTCGCACTCGTCGAGAACGTTCTGGCCGGTCACACGCTGGGCGACGTCGCAATGCTCGCGGTCACAACCGGGCCCGGCTCGTTCACGGGATTGCGCATCGCGCTCAGTTATGCCAAGAGTTTGGCGTTCGCGCGCGACTTGCCGCTTGTCGGTATTTCGTCATTCGACGTCGTCGAGCCCGATGACGTGACGCCGCCGTTTGCGACTTTCGTCAGCGGACGAAAAGGGCTCTCGTGCGCTCGTTTCCGCTCCGCCGGCGAGACCGTCGTCGAATGCGGCCCAGACGATGACGTCGCCGCAGCCCTCGCACGCCGGCTCGCCGGAGGCGCGACGCTCGCCTGTGCGGGCGCGGCGGAGGGCGTCCTCGCAGGGCTTGGCGAACGCGGGATTATCGTGTGTCCCAGCCCCTCGTCAGAGTCGCCCCCAGCGCTCGCTCTCGCGCGCAAGGCGCTGCGACGCACGCCGGCACCAAATCCCCACAGCGTTCGGGCCGATTACGGCAACGTGGTCTACTACGCTCGAGTGCAGGGGGACCCACGCGCCTAGAGCTCGAGCGGCCCGCACAGCGGCCGCGGCGGCTTTCGATCGCTCCGATGAGCACCGCCGACGTGCGGACCGTCATGCGGATCGAATCGCTGTCGTTCAGCAGCTCCTGGCCGACGAGCGCGTTTCAAAGCGAACTCAACGACAACAAGCTTGCGCACTATTTCGTTGGGCGCGATGCGGCGGCCCGCGATGCAGACGTCGTCGCCTACGGCGGCATCTGGGTGATTCTGGACGACGCGCACATCACGACGATCGCCGTCCATCCGGATTGGCGCGGATGTCGCTACGGCGAACAGATGCTGGTTCACATGCTGCACGAGTCGATCGCGCGCGGCGCCTCGTGGATCACCCTCGAGGCGCGCGAGTCCAACGAGATCGCGCAGAATCTCTATCGTAAGTACGGTTTCTCGACGATCGCAACGCGGCGAGCTTACTACAGCGATAACGGAGAGAATGCGGTCGTGATGTGGGCGGGCAATTTGCGCGGCGAACTCTACGCTCGACGACTCGCCGCGCTGGAGCGCTCGCTCGACGCGGCACTCGACGCGTGACCGAAAGGGTCTTGAGCTTCACCGGCCTGGCACGCGCGGTTCGCGAGGAATTGGGTCAGGCCCATCGCTACGCGCACGTCGTGCGCGTCGCCCGGCTGGCCGAGCGCCTTGCGATGCGTCACGGCGAGGATCCCGAAAAGGCCCGGCTTGCCGGACTGTTACACGATCTCGCGCGACTCTATCCGCCCGCGCGGCTGATCGCGGAATGCGAGCGCCGCGGTATGCCGCTCACCGTCTTCGAGCGAGCGAATCCAATCGTTCTTCACGCACGTCTCGGCGCAGAGCTCGCCCGCGAGCGATTCGGCATCGAAGATCCGGCGATCTTGTCGGCGATCCGAACGCATACCGTACCGGCGCCGGGGATGTCGCGCCTCGACGAGATCCTTCATATCGCCGACGGCGTCGAACCCGGCCGGCACTATCCCGAACGCGACGCCATCGAAAACTTGGCTTTCCAAGATCTTGATGCCGCGATGCTTCGCGTGATCTTGGCGACGGTCGCATACCTACGCTCTACCGGTGCGGAGGTTGCGCCGCAGACCTTTGCGGCACTCGCCGCCTACCAAACGCTCGCCGCCGAACCGCTCACCTTCCCTGCAGTTGCCGAAAGGAGTCCCGCCTGCCCGACCTGATCGAGATCGTGCGCGAAGCCGCACTCGACAAAAAAGCCGAAGACGTGCTGGCGTTGCCTCTGAACGGCCGGACTATCGTCGCCGACACGTTTGTCATCGCCACCGGGCGTTCCAAGATTCAGACGCGGTCGATCGCCGATGCGATCTCCGAAAAAGCTCGCGAAGCCGGTTACGCCAAGCCACGGGTCGAGGGCTACTCCGACGGGGGTTGGATTCTTCTGGACCTGGGATCGGTCGTCGTCCACGTTTTCACGCCGGATTCCCGCGCCTTCTATAACCTCGAACGCTTGTGGGGAGCAACCGATTCGCAGCGGGCGCAGAGCTCGTGAAGCTCAAGAGCCGCCGCCAGCGCCGGATCGAGGAAAACGTCAAGAAATTCGGCGTCTGGATCTTCCTCGTACTCTTCGTCGCCTCCATCGCCGGGGTGGTCGTCGTGACGAGCGTCTCGACCCAGAGGTGACGTGAACACCAAAACGCCGGGGGAAACCTTTCCCGGCCCCGGCAGTAGAAGCTCGCGCACAAGAAAGTGGTCTCATGCAAGATTGGATGATTGCTAAAAAGCTAGCTGCCGGAGCGATCGCGGCCTGCGCGGTCGCGCTCGTCTCCGCGTTGCCTGCGGCGGCGCGAACGGACTACGTCCAAGACGGCGCCTCGCTCTTCAGCGCGGCTACCGTCGCGAGCCTCAATCGCGAGATCGGAGACTTCGCGCAGCAGACCGGCAAAGAAGTCGTCGTCGTGACCGAACCGTCTCTCGGCGGCAGGACGTTGGCTGGTGCCACCCAGGATACGTTTGCAAAGCAACAGGTCAACGGCGTCCTCTTTTACTTCGCGAAAGCCGAGAAACAGGATGCCATCGTCGGCGATCGTGCCTCGAGCGCATTCTTCCCTCCGGGGACTTTTCAGAATATTCACGACGCGATGCGCGGGTATTTTCGCAGCGGTGACTTCGACCAAGGGATCACCACAGGCGTCAACTTAGTTCTCGATCAATATCGCAGTCACGAGCGCACGCTGACGGGTTCGCGCGGCGCTGCAATCACCCATCGTTCCTCATCGAGCGGCGGCTCGGGCGCATCATTCGGAGGCGGTATGTCACTCATTTGGTTGGCGATCATCCTATTCGCGGGTTTCTTGATCATCCGCGGAATTTTCCGCGCGCTCGCGGGTCCCCGCGTCATGCCGCCCGGTTACGGCGGCCCGGGAGTCCCCGGTCCGGGTTACGGTCCCGGCTACTACGGCGGCGGTGGCGGCGGTTTTTTCAGCGGCTTGCTCGGCGGCCTCGGCGGCGCGTGGCTCGGAAACGAGCTCTTCGGCCGCCAAGGGACGACGCTCGGCGATCCCGCGTCGGCGGCCAGCCTCGGCACCGACGGCGCCGACTCGGCCGGCTGGCAATCCGATGCTGGTCAAATCGATGCTGGCAATATGGGCGGCGGCGGATTCGGCGATAGCGGTGGCGGCTTCGATGCCGGCGGCGGAGGCGGAGATTTCGGCGGCGGCGGAGGCGACGGCGGCGGCGGCTGGTAGCTCATCGACCTACTGAAACATACGGCGCGATCTTTTCGAGCAAACGTGGACTGACGCCGTTCACGTCGCTCAGCTCGTCGAGCGCGGCGAACGGTCCGTTGCGGTCGCGAAAAGCGACGATTCGCTCGGCGAGATTCGGTCCGACGCCGGGCAACGTCTCGAGCTCGCCGGCATCGGCCCGGTTCAGATCGACCGTCACGTTCGCTCCCGCGGTCGAGCCCTTGCGGCGGGCTCGGGAATCGGAGAAGCCCGAACTACGCTTCGCCCTTCGGTTACGTGGCGACGCACATTGAGCCCGCGACGTGTCGCGAACGTTCTCCCCGCGTAAGGGAACGACGAGCTCTTGGCCGTCACGCAACCGCTCCGCCAAGTTTACCGCGACGGAATCGGCCTGCGCCGTCGTCCCGCCGGCGGCGCGAATCGCCGACTCGGCGCGCGCTCCCGACGGCAATCGATAGACGCCCGTGCGCGCGACCGCACCCGCGACGTAGACGACGAGTTGGGCCGGCGGCGCGGTGCCGACGCCTTCGCTCAGCGGTTCGACCGAGGACGCTGCGGCCGGCTGCGCCGGCGGCGACGGGTGTATGCGAAGGAGAGCGACGCCGGACGCGAGCGCGACGACCGCAACGATGAAGATGCGACGTTTGTTCATGCTGCTCCGATCACGCGTTGCCCCGCCTTCGTCAAGCCTAGCTGGGGGCGCGAAGGCTCGGCGGCGTAATGCCTGAGGGACGATGATCGAAGAACGAGCGAAGGTTTACGATTTCCGCGGCAGCGAGCGTCGCTGGCAGGAACAGTGGGAGAGCGACGGCACCTACCGCGCGTCCGACGACGATCCGCGCGACAAATTCTATACGCTCGAGTTCCTGCCGTATCCGTCGGGCGATCTTCACGTCGGTCACGCGAAGAACTACACGCTAGGCGACGCGTACGCGCGGCTGATGCGAATGCGCGGTTACAACGTGCTCCATCCGATGGGTTTCGATGCCTTCGGCTTGCCGGCCGAGAACGCGGCGATCGAACGCGGAGTCGACCCCGGCGAGTGGACGCGCGCCAACGTCGCCAACATGAAGCGGCAGATCCACCTGATGGGAACGGGGATCGATTGGTCGCGCGAGTTCTCGACCTGCGACCCCGCCTATTACCGCTGGAATCAATGGATCTTTTTACGAATGTACGAGGATGGGCTCGCCTATAAACGCGAGGCGCCCGTCAATTGGTGTCCCACAGACCAGACGGTCCTCGCCAACGAGCAGGTGGAAGACGGACGCTGCTGGCGCTGCAACAGCCTCGTCGAGCGCCGCAATCTTTCGCAATGGTTCTTGAAGATCACCGATTACGCCGATCGGCTGCTCGAGTCGATCGATTCTCTGAGCGGTTGGCCCGACAAGATTCGCACGATGCAGCGCAACTGGATCGGGCGCAGCGAGGGCGTCACGTTCTCCTTCGAAGTCGAACATCTCGCCGAGCGCGTCTCGGTCTACACGACGCGCATCGACACGCTGTTCGGCGTGACCTTCGTGGCGCTCGCCGCCGAGCACCCGGTCGTCTCCAAAATCGTCGAGCGGTTTCCAAAACAGCGAGCGGCCATCGAAGAGTTCGCGGCATCGGTGCGCAACAAATCGGAACTCGAACGAACGAGCCTCATGGAAAAGTCCGGCATCCCGACCGGCGCTTACGCGCGCAATCCGCTCTCGGGCGAGCGCATCCCGATTTGGATCACCAATTACGTATTGGCCGAATACGGAACGGGCGCCGTTATGGGCGTTCCGGGGCACGACGAGCGCGACTTCGAATTCGCGCGCAAGACCGGTTTGCCGATCGCGCGCGTCATCGAAGAAACCGGCGTTTCGAGCGAGCTGCCCATGAAGGAAGCCTACCTCGGCGAGGGTCGCCTAATCGCGAGCGGCGATTTCAGCGGTATGAACTCAGAGCGCGCGCGGCGCGCCATGGGCGAGCGGCTCATCGCTATGGGTCTCGCAGAATGGTCGGTCAACTATAAACTGCGCGACTGGCTCATCTCGCGCCAGCGTTACTGGGGAACTCCGATCCCCATCGTCTATTGCGAACGCGACGGCGAAGTCCCGGTGCCCGACGCCGACTTGCCGGTGCTGCTGCCCGAGAATCCGCCGATCACCGGGGAAGGTTCGCCGCTCGCGCGGATGCCGTCGTTCGTGAACACGACCTGCCCGCGTTGCGGCGGGGCGGCGCGGCGCGAAACCGATACGATGGACACGTTCTTCGACTCCTCGTGGTATTACATTCGGTACTGCGATCCGCATAACTCGCGCGCCGCCTGGGACGGCGCGCGAGTCAGACCTTGGCTGAACGTCGACCAATACATCGGCGGCGCCGATCACGCCGTCATGCACTTGCTTTACGCTCGCTTCTTCTATAAGTACTTTCACGACAAGAAATGGGTGAGTGGACCCGACGAGCCGTTCGCGCGGCTCTTCAATCAGGGCAACGTCTTGCGCTTCGGCGAAAAGATGAGCAAGAGCAAAGGCAACGTCGTCCCCGTCGACGAGGCGGTCGAAAAATTCGGCGTCGATGCGATGAGGATGTTCTTGCTCAAGGCAACGCCGCCCGAGGACACGATGGAGTGGACCGATGAGGGCATCGCCGGCCGAATTCGCTTCCTTGACCGCGTTTGGCGCGTCTGCGAGCCGCTTGCGGCGCGGGCGGCCGGCGTCCCGGTCGAACACCTGCCTCCTATGCGCAGCGAGGAGCAGCGCGAGATCGTGCGCGCCGTCCACGCCGTATTGAAATCGGGTCAGGACGAAGCCCAGACGCACCGCTTTCACTTTAACACCACGCTCGCGCGGCTCGACGAACTGATCAACGCGATGACCAAGTTCGCGCAGCGGCCCGGCTCGACCGACGCCCCCGCGCTCCTCTACGCCGCGCACGTCTTACCAATCGCACTCGCGCCGTTTGCACCGCACATCGCCGAGGAATTGTGGCACCGCTACGGCCACGAGCGCTCGGTGCACCTCGAGCGCTGGCTCGACCCGGACCCCGAGGCACTGGCGGTCGCGCAGATCGAGATCGTGGTGCAGATCAACGGCAAAGTTCGAGCTCGGCTCGCAACCTTAGCGGGGGCCGGCGAGGACTTCAATCTGGCGCTGGCGCTGGCCGATGCGAAAGTCGCCGGATATCTGCACGGCAAGAACGTGCGCAAGCACGTCTACGTCCCCGACAAACTCCTAAGTTTTGTAGTAGACTAGCCCGGTAGTTCAAATTCGACGCGCGAGCTATTCACGGCCGCATCGCGAGCGTATTTTTCGTCGCAACGCGGAGCGAGGAGCGCAGTGTGCTTCGGAATGCACATAAGCGACGAGCGACAAAGTTGCGGCGGAAAAGACGCCGCGAGGCTAATGGGCGGCCCACCCACCATCAATTGATATGGGGGCGCCGGTGATCGAGCGGGCGGCGTCGGAGCAAAGGTAAACGCAGAGTTGCGCGACCTCGACAGGCTCGATGAAACGCCGTGTCGGCATCGCTTCCAAAAAGGCGCGTTCGAGCGCTTCTTCTTCGCTGATCCCACCTCCATAGGACTGCACGAGCTGCGGCGCCTGATTCCGCACGAGATCGGTCATGACGGCGCCGGGACAGATCGCGTTTGCGGTGATACCGACCGTCGCGCCTTCGAGTGCGGTCGCTTTGGTCAATCCGACGACGCCATGCTTGGCGGCAACGTACGCCGGCTTGAAGAGCGACGCCAGCAGCCCTTGAACGCTTGCAATGTTGACGATCCGGCCGCGCTTGCGTGCGAGCATGTGCGGCCAAACCGCTTTGGTCGCGAAGAAGACGCCGTCGAGGTCGATGCTGGTCACGAGGTCCCATTTGTCGTCCGGAAAATCGGGTAGCGGCGCGACAAACTGAACTCCCGCGTTGTTGACGAGGTGATCGACGCCGCCGAAGTCCTGCGCGACCACGTCGCACATGCGTTTGAGAACCTCGGAGCGGCGAACGTCGACCGCGTAGCCTCGCGCTTTCACGCCGGCTTCGCGTTCGATGCTGCCCGCCGTCGCGCCGGCTTCGTCGCCGTCCAGATCGAACAGAGCGACGTTCGAGCCGGCTTTCGCCAGTTCGAGCGCGCAAGACGCGCCGATCCCGCGGCTCCCGCCGGTGACGATGCTGGTGCGTCCGGAAAGGTCGATGACCATTTAGGACGCCGTCCGTTGTTGGAAGTAGGCCACGGTTTGTTTCATCCCTTCGAGTAAGGTGGTCGTCGGTTTCCAGTCGAGTTCTTTTTTCGCGAGCCCGGGATCGATCTGGGCGTCGCGAACGTCGCCGGCCCGTTTCGGAACGTATTCGACCGGCGCTTCGAAGCCGGTGATTTCGACCAGCGTCCGATATAGCTGGTTTACGCTGGTCTTCCGATTGGTCCCGATCCCATAACAGCTCCCGCTTCCCTTTTCCAGCGCGGCTAGATTGAGCCGCGCGACGTCGCCGACAAAAATGTAGTCTCGCGTTTGCTCCCCATCCCAGAAGATCTTGACGCCTTCTCGGGCGAGGAATCGCCCGATGAAAATCGAGATGACCCCGGCTTCCCCCGCCGGATCCTGGCGAGGTCCGTAGACGTTTCCGTAGCGCAGCGCCGTAAAATCGAGTCCGTGCTGTGCCTTGTAGAAGCGCAGATAATGTTCGCCGATCATCTTGGTGATCGCATACGGCGACTCCGGTCTCTGCGGGGTCGCTTCGGTGATGGGCAGTCTGGCCGGCTCCCCGAAGGTTGCTCCGCTCGAGGCGAAGATCACCTTGCGCACGCCGGCTTTGACCGAGTTATCGAGAACGTTGATGAGGCCTAAGACGTTCACGGAGGCGTCAAAGCGCGGATCGCGGGTGCTGATCGCTACCGAATGCTGCGCCGCGTGATGACTGACGACTTCGGGGGCGAATTCCCGAAAAACCCGCTCGAGCCCCTCGTCGCCGATGTCGACGTGAACGAACGAAGCAGCGGTCGGGACGTTTTCGCGACGCCCTCCGCCGTGCGCCCAGAGATTGTCGACGACGACGACCTCGTGTCCGGCGGCGCAATAGGCATCGGCGATGTGAGACCCAATGAACCCGGCCCCGCCGGTGACGATAATGCGCACGCAACGTTCGCTCTACCCGCGCGCGGTTCGACGCTCCTTTCGGCGCGAAGCACTTGGCGGATGCGGTGAAGAGCGTGACCATAAGGCGTGAACCGCGCTCACCTTTTGCCGCTCGCGGCCGGTTTTCTCGGCGGGATTGTTGCCGAATTGCACGGGTTCGCACTCGCCGCACTCGGCTGCCTCCTCGCCGTTGGCTTCGCTCCACGGCTTCCCGCATCGAACCTGCGCGTAGGCGCCCTCCTGGCGCTTGCGCTCGGCGTGCTATCGGCGCGCATGCACGGCGCGGCATCCTTCCCGGCAGACGACCTTCGATCACGCATCTACTCGGGCGCACTCGTCGAGCGGACCGGTCAGCTCGACGCCTCCGAGTTCGTCGTGCGTCTCGACGACCGGCGGCACGTAACGGTGCGACTACCGCACGCCAAACTAAAGATCGCGACGCGGATCCGCTTGCGCGCGCGGTTCGAAGCGCCCGACGAACCGCGAAATCCGGGAGAGCCGCCGCCGCGTGAATTCGCAGCAGAACGCGGACTCGCCGGCCGCCTGGTCCATCCGCACCTCATCTCAGTCTCAGGCATCGACCCGCGCGACACCTCGCTCTGGTTGCCGCGCTTGCGCGCATGGGCCGGCGAACGATTGCGCGCTCGCCTGGCCGAACCGTATGCGACGATTCTGGCCGGGATGCTGTGGGGCGAACGTGGCGCGCTGCCACCGGACTTGCGCGCCGAGTTCCAGGACACCGGCACGGTACACGTCCTGGTCACGGCCGGGCTTCACCTCGGCGTCGTCGCCGCGCTCGCGGTCGCGCTCATCGGCGCACTCGGCGGCGGGCGTATCGGTTCGTCGCTCGGGGCGATCGCCATCGTTTGGCTGTATGCGGTCTTCAGCGGAGGCCATCTTCCCTCGCTGCGCGCGGCGACGATGGCGTCATTCTTCCTGCTGGCGCGCGCAACGGGGCGCTCGGCGTTTTCATGGAACGCATTCGGCGCCGCGGCGATCGTCGTCGCCGCGTTGCGCCCCGCCTCCGTCTTGTCGCTGTCCTTTGCGCTCTCGTTTTCTTGCGTCGGCGCGATCCTGCTCTTCGCCGAGCCCCTGACGCACGCGCTGATGCGATTCAGCATCCCTGAATTCGCGCGCGAAGCGCTGTCGCTGACCGTCGCGACCCAGATTGGAACGTGGCCGCTGACCGCGGCTGCATTCCTCGTGTTCGCACCGTATGCGGCCCTCGCGAACTTCCTAGTCGTTCCGATCGTCGGCGTTGCGATGCTGGTCGGCATCGCCGAACTTGCGAGCGACCCGATTTCGTCGCTGAGCTCGGCGTGTGCAAACGTCGAAACTTCGCTCTTGAGCTGGATCGTGGCCGCCATCCACGCGACGGCGAGCCTCCCCGGCGCGCACGTCGTAACGACGCCGCCCCCAGGCTGGGCGATCGCCGCCTACGACCTGGGCCTGATTGCTTGCGCCGCTCTGGTCAGGCGAGGCCGCAACGGCTTCGCCGCGGCGATTTTCGCCGGCGCGTGCGCGCTCTGTCTCTGGCCGCCGCGTGCCATCTCGCACGAGCTCACGGTTACGGCGATCGACGTCGGACAGGCCGACGCACTCCTGATCCAAACGCCGGCGGGTCATTCGGTGTTGGTGGACGCCGGCGGGCGACTCGAACGCGGCGCGCAGAGCGGCGGCTCACCAGCCGAAGCGATCGGCGAACGGGTCGTCGTCCCGTTCTTGATTCGCCGCGGCATCCACCATCTCGATGCGATCGTCCTCTCGCATCCGCACGGCGATCACGTAGGCGGCGTGGCGCCGGTGCTGCGGATACTCGGCGTCGACGCGTTTGCCGACGGCGGACAGAGCTATCCCGGCCACGCCTATCACGACGCGCTCGACATTGTCGCGGAAAGACAGATCCACATTATCACGCCGCGCGGGGGCGACGTCTGGTCGACCGGCGACGGCGTGACGCTGCGCTTCTACGGTCCGAGCGAGCCGTTCCTGACTGGAACGCGCAACGACATCAATGAGAACTCGGTCGTCTTCTTGCTCGAATATCGGTGCCCGACGTGCGCACGCCCGTTTCGCATGCTGTTCACCGGCGACGCCGGTGCCGAAACCGAGCGGCGCCTGCTCGGCAGCGGCGCCGATCTGAACGCCGACGTTCTGAAGGTCGGGCATCACGGATCGGCTTACGGGACGACGCTGGAGTTCGTCGCCGCAGTTCATCCGCGCTATGCGATCGTCTCGGTCGGCCGCGATAACCTGTTCGGCCACCCCGCGCCCTCGACCATGGAAACGTTGCGAAACCACGGCGTCCGAGTCTATCGAACGGACGAGCATGGAGCGATCGAAGTGAGCAGCGACGGCGAGCGATTTTCGGTCGCACCGTACCTGCCTTGACGATTGGTCGCAGCCGAATCATTCATCGGCGGACGGATGACGAAGCACTTGGAGCAATTCGTACCGACGTTCAACGAAGTGCTCGCAACAGAGGGGCGCGACCGTCCTCGAAACCGTCGTCGGCCGTTCATGGACGCCGTCGAGAACCCACAGCGAGTTATTGGACAATCCGGCCGAAGGACAAAATATGTTGGACGAATGCACCGTCGTAACGGACTCCGACGACCGCCGGGGAGACAGGTGGACGCCCTACGAAGCCCGCCGCATGGCGAGTGCAGCGCTGCCGGAGATCGAGGACGCCGCAGCGATCGGCGTGCCGGGCCCGCACTGGGGGCGCGTTTTGCTGAATGAGTGCGCCGCATGAGACGCCGGCCATTCGTCGGTGCTCTTGCGACGAGCGCGGGCAGCGGATTGCTCGCGGGCTACGCCTCATCCCGCGACGCTACGCCGAACCCGACGGCGCAGCCGGCGACGCTGAAGCCGCCGCGCTTGCGTAAGGGCGACACCGTCGGCCTTATCGCTCCCGCCGGGCCGCTTCGACGCCCTGCGGAACTCGAAAACGCTAAACACCAGGCCGAACTTCTCGGCGTCCGCTTGGTGCTGGGCGACCATATCTACGACCGATATGGATATCTGGCCGGAAGCGATGCGGCGCGAGCCGAGGATTTCAATCGGTTCGCGCGCGATCCGCAGGTCCGCGCGATCTTCAGCCTACGCGGTGGTTACGGAACGATGCGCATTCTCGATGCGATCGACTACGCCGCCCTCACCCGCGATCCCAAAATCGTCCTCGGCTTCTCAGATTTGACGGCGCTGCTCAATGCGATCACGGCGCGCACAGGTTTGATCACGTTCCACGGTCCGGTGGGAATCTCCACGCCAAGCCCCGGAGCCATCAGTGGGATCCGGCGAGCCGTAATGTCGGGCGAACCGCTGGGCACGATGCACGTGCCGCAGATCGGTACACTCTCCGGCGGCGTCGCGCACGGCCGGCTCGTGGGCGGAAATCTTTCATTGGTCGCCGCGCTGTGCGGTACTCGCTATGCAGTGCCGTGCGCGGGAAACATTCTCGTGCTCGAGGAGATTGACGAGGCGCCGTACCACATCGATCGCATGCTGACCCAACTGCTCCTGAGCGGCGACCTACCAGTCGTTGCCGGCATCGCCTTGGGGAATTTTCGGAATAGCGTCGCGCCGGGCGACGACAATCTGCCGTCGCTGACCATCGATGAAACATTGCGCGATCGGCTCGCAGGTTTGAAGAAACCGCTCATGAGCACCCTTCTCGTCGGCCATATCAAAGACCAATGGACGGTGCCTTTAGGGATGCCTGCGGCGTTCGATGGCGATGCCGGAACCCTCGTCATCGAGGAACCGGCAGTAAGCTAAGTCGAGCACCTGACCTTGACGATCGAAAGATTCTGAGCAACGGAGCCGGCGCGACCCTCCTCGAATACGTAACGCCGGAACCCGCTCGAATAAAAATTCATAAAAGGGACGCCGTACTATGTTGCTTCGCGCGCCTGATGTCGAAAAGCCATCGAACCCACGCGCTCAGCTTGCCATCACCTATCGTTTTGACAGATTCGTCCTCGACGTTCCGAAACGCGTGCTTTACATCGAAGGTGAGGCGAAGCCGCTTTCCGAGAAAGTGTTTCGCGTTCTGCTCGTGTTGCTCGAAGCCGAAGGTGGCGTGGTCGGCAAAGAGCACTTCTTCGAGAAGGTCTGGCCCAGCGAAAGCGCCAGCGAGCAAAACCTCACGCAGCATATTTGCATGCTTCGCAACATTTTGCGCAACGGAGGGCGCGAGCGGTCGCTCATCCTCTCCGTCCCGGGCCGCGGGTATCGCTTCGGCGCCATCGTCGAAAGGAAGGTTGGGTTGATCATGAAGGCCGCGTGCGAACGCTGCAACGCGAGCCTCGAACCGAGCGGCGCTGCGTTCATCTGCTCGTACGAGTGCACGTTCTGCGCAAATTGCTCCGAGGCGATGTCCCGGCGCTGTCCAAACTGTGGCGGCGAGCTTGCGCCCCGCCCGCGAAGGATGGCCGCCGAGGCTTGAGTTGCTCTCTGACCGACGTCGCCAAGCGTGAGGTCCTTGCGGCTAGCCGGCATCCGGTCTACAGTATCCTTGTGAAATTGCTCTTCATCGTCGCGCTTAGCGCCGCGATGGGCGCGGCGAGTGTTTCAGCCGGCGCGAAGACACCGAGTCCCTCGCCGCCTCCGACGCGCACGGCGATCAATACCTGCGACCTTGCATGGCTCTATGCGTGGCCGAGCGATTCAGCCTTACCGGTTCGCGGACACTTCCCGCCATCACACGCCGGCGAGCAATTCGAACTCCTCGGCGGACCGCGCTACACGCTCGAGGGGAAGGGTTACTTCGAAACGACGGTGCCCGTCATCAGCTCTTCGGGTTCGGTGACGCACTACTGGGTCTCCGATCTCTGCGTCAACCCGCCGCCGTTCCCGGCACCGAAGCCAACTTCCGCCAGCCGCACGTAACGCGCCCCGCGCGGTTCCGTGAACGATTCGTAGAGGGCGATCGAGCGCACGCGCAGCTGCGCTCCGTGGAAGGTGGGCGGCGCAAGCCGAACTCCGGCGGCACGCGCAAGCGTGACGTGCGCGTCGTCGTGCGTAGCGTCGAGCGCAAAGCCGAGTTCCGACAACCCTTCGCGTACCGCCCGGCAGGTCGCGCCGAATTCGGGAACGGGGCGTCGCGGGCCGGCCCAGATCACGTGCGCTCGGCGTTCGTTCGGAAACGCACCGACGATCTCGATGCCCACGTCGAAGGCGCGCGCGCGGCTCGCCGTTCTCGCGAGGATCCGTTGCACGTCGTCGACCCGTTCGGCATCGACGCCGCCCAGAAATGCGACCGTAATATGATAGTTCTCGGGCGCGACCCAGCGCGCTTCGACGCCCGACGAACGGAGACTCGCCGCCGCGGCGGCGCATGCCCTACGCGCTGCCTCGTCAAGGTCGAGCGCAACGAACAGTCTGCGGAGGCTCACGCCCTTGCTCGAGCGGTGCGGCCGGATTCCGCGCAATCGGCCCACAGCCGACTTTCAATTTCGGATGTGGACTGAAAGGGCAAACCGTTTAGAAGGGTCCGAGTCCCACCGGAGCGCCGAGGCCGGACGGTCCGCTGTAACCGACGCCGCCGGTGCAGAGATAAGCCGGCGTGCAAACGCCGTTCGGTCGCGGCAAGACGGCGGCGAATTCCGAGGCATGAGCGTAAAGCCGAGACGTATCGGCATAGGCCGAACCATTCCCGGCCAGCGCGTAAAGCGCCGCGGCTATCGGTGAGCCGACACTCGTCCCTCCGAACTCGTTCCAGCCCCCAATCGAGGCGACGTAGACTCCGACGCCGGTTGCAGGATCGGCGACGATCGCCAGCTCGTTCATAGTTCGCTGACCGCATCCCAGATCGCTCTGCCAGGCCGGCTTCGAAAAAGCCGTGCATCCGCTGCCCGTTCCAGGCCAAACCGCTTGCGTCCAGCCGGAAGTCAGCGAGAAGATCATCGAGGTGCCGCCGACGGCCGTAACCTCCGGAACCGCGGCCGGAAAACCCGAGCCGTAGCCCCGGTCGCCGGCGCCGGCCGTAATTGGGATCCCGGCATGCCGGTAGTGCGACGCAAACGCATCCGTATCTGCCGACTCTGGTGCACTGTAACTGTTGCTCACCGCGGTGGCTCCGCCGGCGACGGCGGTGTCGACGGCCTGCGCCAAATCCGCAATGTCGTCGCTCTGCGCTTCGACGGCCATTATGCGGCAGCGCGGGCAGATAGCCGAAACCATCTCGACGTCCAGGGTCTCTTCCGGCTCCCAACCTGGATTGTAGGCGGGTTGTGTACCGTTGCCCGCGACGACGCTCAGGCAGCTGTTTGCGATCGTGCAGGGCGAGAGTCCAAACGTGCGGCGGTACACGGCCAAATCCGACTCAAGGTTCGGCGCGTGATACGCGACGACTATGGCTACGGTCTGACTGGAGCCGTTGGTCTGAGCCGCGCGCGTCACGCCATAGGCCGCTTGCAGCATGTCTGGGTGGTAACCCGGCGCAAGCAGCGCCGGCAGAAGGGGATCGAGAATCCTGGTGATGTCGTTGCGATACTCGGCGTGGCAGAGCGCCGTGCGCGTCGTCAGGCGTGCCTGGCAAGCGGCCGTCGCCGCTTGAGAAATCGACAATCCGGCGACATTGATCGGATAGGCCGAAATCGAAATCGGAAACGCCGATAAGCTAATCGGGTAGGCCGACAGTCCGGCCGGATACGCCGAAAGCCCGATCGGATAAGCCGAAGCGCTCTGCGCGGTTCGCGCCGCCGTTTGCGGAATCGAGTTTGTGCCGGCTTGCGACGAGCAGCCGACGATGAGTGCGCCGAGCACTAGGCCCAAGGTCGTACGAAAAGCGGGTTTGAGACGCACTTATGTACCTCCAAAACGGTGTCGCGCCGCGGGGTATCATACATCACTTCGATCGAACCGCGGTGTGACGCGCGTCACACGTTTGAGCCGCCGCTAAAGTTTAGGGACTTTGAACCCGCCTACGCGCTGCCTCGTCCAGATCGAGCGCGACCGAGTCTGCGGCGATTCATCTCTCGCATCCAAAGACGAGTTCACCGGCCGGCTCCAGAAGCGGGCAATGGTGATTCCTTCGCGACGGCGGTTCTGCGCCGGACTGGCAGCTGGAGCCGCGTCACCGCTGCTCGGTGCTTCGATCCCGCGGCGATTGCCCGCCACGCCGAAAAGGATCGCCGCTCAAGTTCGCGACGAGTTTCTGCACGCGTGGAACGGCTACAAGCAGTACGCTTGGGGCTTCGATGAGGTTCGGCCGGTCAGCGGGAAGCCCGCCGATTTTTTCATCGATGGACATTCTTTCGGACTCTCGATCGTGGAAGCGCTCGACACGTTGTACGTGATGGAACTCGACGACGAGCTGGGACACTGCGTCGATTGGCTGCGCACGCATCTCGAGTTTGACGTCGACGGTGAGGTTGAGATGTTCGAAGCGAACATTCGCCTGGTCGCCGGACTGATCAGCGGCTACTACGTCACGCGCGAACGGTTCATGCTCGACGCCGCCCGTGCGCTGGCCGACCGGCTCTTTCCGTGCTTTACGAAATCGCCGAGCGGCGCGCCGTACCGGTTCGTCAATCTGCGGAGCGGAGTAGTGCGCGACGCGAAGGCGCCGCTCGCCGAGATCGGTTCGAACATCCTCGAATTCGGCGACCTTTCGCGCCTGACGGGCGACCCGAAATACCTCCTCGCGTCGTTGCGGGCCTATCGCGCGGTCATCGATAAGCGGTCGGCGCTCGATTTGCTCGGCACGTATTTCGATGTCGAGAAGGGCGACTTCGTCGGAGCCGACGATGCCGGTCCAAATCCACCGAGCGATTCGTTCTACGAGTATCTATGGGGAGGCTGGCAGATGCTCGGCCTCAGCGAGACCCGCGACTGGTATCGGATGTTGACCGACGCGTTGCTCGAGTATGCCGCCGTTCGGATCGACGGACGCCTCTGGTTTCAACGCGTCGATTACACGACCGGACAGCCGACAGCGACGGCCTGGCGCACTTCGGAGCTCGCCGCGTTTTACGCCGAACTGCTCGCGAAGGGCGGCGATCGCGCCAGCGGAGAGGCGTACTACGATTCCTGGACGACCGTCCTCGAGAAATACGGCGTCATTCCGGAAGTGCTCGACTTTCGCGACCTCTCGGCGCTTCGCCCCAGCAACGACCTTCGGCCCGAGTACGCCAACGCGGCTTTCGACTTATGGTGGATCACTCACGAGGAGAAATATCGGCGCACGGCCTTCGCATACTTCGACGCGATCCGGGCAAACTGCCGCGTCGCCGGCGGGTACACGACCATCCGTGACGTGCTGACGAAGCCGATGACGCAGGACGATTACTTTCCCGCGTACGCTTTCTCGGAGAATTTCAAGTATCTATATTTGATCTTCGCCGATTCGCCGCGCTTCGACGGCGCGAACTATTACCTGAACACCGAGGGCAAGATCATGCGCGGTCTCAAGTAGCCGCTTCGCCTCATTCCAGGCGGCGAACGACTAGGGCCAGCGGAATCCCGAAGCAGACGACGTTCGCGAAGATACCGCTCAAGATGCTGAGCGCGCCCACCTCCAGATGGGGACCGGTGCCGAGCGGCTGCACCAAGAACGACATCACGAACCACACCACCGCACCGAAGAATGCGCCGTTGAGCGCCGGGTGCAAATCGACGACGCGCCGGTGTGCGAAGAGATAGACGTAGGCCCCGGCCCACACCGAAGCGATCACGTAGTGGATCACGACGCCGGCGATCGCAGAGGAGGCGCCCTGCGCGAACGCTGCCGGACCGAGAACGTTTGAGGCCGGCCACTGCAGCGTCTCGAGCGGCGAGAATCTGTGAAGGATCAGCGGAAACGCAATGAGGTACCAGATCTCGAGCGTCGTTCCGGCGACGAAAGCGCCGCCGAGCGCGGCGCTGTAGGGATGCTGGCTCTTCAGCCGTCGACTCCGAGTCGTTCGCGGCCGTGCGGCGACGAAAGATATTGCAGCGGCCCGATCGGTACGATGCGCGTCGGGTTGATGTCATCGTGCGTGCAATAATAGTGCCGCTTGATGTGATCGAAGTTGACGGTTTCGGCGACGGCATCGTATTGATAGAGATCGCGCAGGTAGCCGTAAAGTTCGGAATAGTCGGCGATTCGGCGCAGATTACATTTGAAGTGTCCGTAATAAACCGGATCGAATCGGACGAGCGTCACGAAAAGCCGCCAATCCGTTTCGAGCGGGGTCGGTCCGAAAAGGTAGCGGTGCGTCGCCAATCTCGCTTCGACGAGGTCGAGCGTTTCGAAGAGTTCGTACGCCGCGGCCTCGTAGGCGCGCTGTGACGTCGCGAAGCCGGCTTTGTAGACCCCGTTGTTGACACGCTCGTAGATCTCGGCGTTCAGCCGGTCGATTTCGTCGCGATGTTGCGCCGGATACAAGTCGATGTGGTCTCCGGCCAGCGCCTCGAACTCCGTCTCGAACATCCGCATGATGTCGTCGTCGGAGTTGCTGACGATACGCTTCGTCTCTTTGTCCCACAACACGGGGACGGTCACGCGGCCGCGATACGACGGATCGGTCGCCAGATAGGCTTCACTGAGGAATGCAAAGCCGTTGATCGGGTCTTTCGAATAACCGTCGCCCTGGCGGAAGGCCCAGCCGCGTTCGTCTCGGACCGGATCGACGACGGTCATCCCAACAGCGGCTTCGAGCCGCTTGAGCTTGCGAACGATGATCGTTCGATGCGCCCACGGACACGCCAGCGATACGTAGAGATGATACCGGCCGACGACGGCGGGGAAGCCCGAACTTCCGTCGGCGCGGATCCAATTGCGGAATACGTCGTCTTGCCGAACGAACGTCCCGTCTGCAGCTTGCTCATCTGGAAACTGAGCCTTGATTACGGCCATTTTGTCGGGGTTCGGCCTCGCCGCGCCGGCTCTTCGCGCCCGGCATCAAGGTCGACAGGACGAGTCTCAAGGCCGAGCCGCTACTCGTCAATCGCGTCGCTCAGAGGTCCTACCAATACAATCAAGCTCGAGAATAAGCATCCGCCCTTGCAATCTGCCCCGAGCGGGAGGATAATCGAGGCGGAAACCTCCTGAGTGGGCTTCCCCTTCGGGGATGGCGCTTTTCGCTACGCCGGATCCTGATCGTTCAAACGATCGATCCGTCGACCGTTACCAGCGGAGATCGCCCATGCACCTCGCCATCGTCACGCTCGTTGCGTTTTTTGCCTCATCGCCGCTATTGGCGATACTGCCGAGCGCGCGGCTGGCCATCGAGTTCGCACCCAGTCCGCCCTATCGCTTGGCGGCCAAATGTGACTTGTCGCAGCCGATCGTCGTGCTCAACGTCGTGGTGCAAAATAGCGGCAGGTTGGCGAACGAGCCGAGCGCCGGAAACGACGGCATCGTCGCGACCGACGCTGCCGGCACACTCGGTGGTGGCGTGGCCCTGCCTGCGATTGAACCCGGCGACTTCGTCAACATTGCCCTACCGCTGCGGCGCCTTGGAGCGACGCCCGCGGCGGCGCTCGTCGGGACGCACAACATCATCGTCAGCATCGGGGCGGTGCGCTCCGCGTCTCTCGCCGTGCCGATCCCCGGCACGCTTTGTGCTCCCGTCGCCGTAGTGCCGACGCCCAAGCCGACCACGACGCTGCCACCAATCGTTCCGGTCTCTCCAACTCCAACCCCAAAACCGAACGGGAGCCTCGTCCTCAAGAATCCCAACCGCAGCGCGCTGCTTTTCGCAGCCACGCCGAAACCGGGTCAGTCCCTCACCACGACGAAAAAGGGAATCGACCTGAGTAAAGTTTTTACGATCGCTGCTCCCAAGAACCTCAAGAGTGCGGCCAGCCTCACCGATTGCGGCGCGCACGCTGGACTGATCGGCGCGCTCTTCTGTCCTGACATGGTCAAGTCGGGCAACCTGCTCTTGATCTGGGATTGGCAGCCCGGCGACGGGCCCGACGACATCGACGGCTATCGCGTGTACCGCGTCGACCAAGGTTCGCAACTCGTCGGCACGCAGGACAAGAAAGATCTCACGTTCGTCGACGTCCCCAAGCCGGCCGGCAATGACAGTTCGTATTACGGCGGAAAATGCTACGCGGTGAGTGCCTACAGCGGCACAAGGAAATCCGCTCTCAGTCCCCCGTTCTGCGCCGGCGCGGGATCGGCGGCTGCGACGGTTCGACTCTCCGCGAACGACACGTCCACGAGTTCGTGGTATAAGGCTTGCGGCGGCTATGAGCGTCATATTTCCACTCACGGCAGCATGACCGTCGGCTTCAGCTACGCGGAGAAAAAGGCCATTCTCGGCGACTCCTGTTATAATTATATTTACCGCGGCGGCGTCGTATTCGATGTCTCGAGCCTGCGCGGTCAGCGGCTCGTCTCGGCGCAGCTGAAGTTGGGAATCTCCGAATCGAAGGGCTCAGGCAACTACTCCTGTGCCGAGCACATCGGTACGGGCGTCGACTCTTGGTGGCAGCACGACGGCTGGCTTGGGGGCAGCTTCGGCGGGAACGTCACGCCGATCAACGTCGGCCCGGTAGTCACGGCCGACGTGACGGCGATCGTCGCCTCATGGATGCGTGGCGAACCAAACTATGGTTTCGTGTTACAAGGCCCCGACGAGAACCTCAATGCGTTCACAGACGCGATATGCACGACGACGTATATCAATCCTCAGCTCGTGGTCATTTACTTCTGAAGTCGCTGCCATCGTGCGCGCCAAAGACCTGCGGAGATCGCCATGCACCTTGCCCTCTTAACGCTCGTCGCGTTTTTCAGCGGACCGCCCGTTGTTGCAACACCTCCCCCGGCGCGCACCTGGCGGTCGAGTTCGCTTCAATGGCGTCGCTAAGGGGCTGCCGCGGCGGCCGGCAAGTCACGCGGGCGTAGCGAGATTCGGAAGGCGCGCGCCTTGAAGTGCGCGGCTTCGATCAAGATGATTCGCGTCGGCACGAAGTCGGCGGGGATGGAAAAACCGGTCGACGCACGCGCCGCCGCACCCGGCTGCAGGCTCCAGCCGTCGTCCAGCGGCCGGCCCGTCACGGTGATCCCGTTGGCATCGGCGAGCGTTGCGTCGAAGTAACCGTGGTCCTCGTGATGCGTGCCGTTGCTCACGATCACCCGAAAGACGAGAGCCCGCTCGCCGGCGGCGTTGGGATGCACGTTGTCGCTCGGAACGGCGTTTTTCAGCGACATTCCACGTATGCGCAGCGTACCGTTGAACAACACCTGCGAGAGGTTGCCGCTGACGCCGGGCAGCTGGTTTGCGCCGCCAGGCACCGGTGTAGGCGCAGCCGTGGCGGATCCGCCGTTCACACCGATCGCCACGGCAAACAGCACCCCAAAAAAACGCATCAGTCGCATGATAATCCTCCGGAAACGGCCGTTCGACACACGGAAAAAAGGAACTGTCTAGATTTTGGACTTACGCAACCGCCCTCGGATGGGTTCTCGAATGCGAACGCGACGTAAGGTTGAACAAGGCAAGAACGCCGAGCGCCTGCAAAGCTATCTCGCAGGCAGAATGCGATGGGGGGTTGTGCGATCCGATGCCGCGCAAAAACGAATCGCAGGCGCCCGCGCTCGCGGCGGTGGTCGTCCTCGCGATCGTCTGGGGCTACAATTGGATCATGATGAAGGTGGGCGTCGCTTACGCGCCGCCCTTCACGTTTTCGGCGTTGCGGGCGCTGCTCGGCGCCGTCGTCCTGTTCGGGGTCATGGCCGCGCTGCGCAAACCGTTTGCCATCCCAGCCGCGCCTCGGGTTGCACTCATCGGCCTGCTGCAGACCGCCGGCTTCATCGGTTTCTCGACGTGGGCTCTTACCGTCGCGGGCGCCGGAAAGACGGTCATTCTCGTCTACACGATGCCGTTTTGGATCGTGCTCTTCGGATGGCCGATCTTAGGGGAACGAGTCCGCGGACTACAATGGCCGGCGCTCGTCGTGGGACTCGCGGGACTCCTCATGTTGTTGAATCCTGGAACAGGCGGCAGCCTCGAAGGCGACGTCCTGGCGATTCTCGCGGGATTGTCGTGGGCGCTCGCGTCGATCTTCGTGAAGCTGCTGTATGCAACGCACGACGTCGACCTGATATCGCTCACGACGTGGCAGATGCTTTTGGGCAGCATCCCGCTTGCGATCGTCGCTTTGCTCCTGCCGGCGCACCCGATCGTTTGGTCGGCCGGCTTCATCGTCGCGCTCGCATACAACGTAATTCCGGCCTCGGCACTTTCGTGGCTCCTCTGGATGTACGCGTTGCAACGCCTCCCCGCCGGGACCGCGGGGATGGCGCTGCTGACCAACCCTCTGGTCGGCGTCAGCGCCGCTTGGCTGCAGCTCGGCGAGCGGCCGCAAGCGATCGAACTCGCCGGGATGGCGCTGGTCGGCATCGCTCTGCTCCTCATCGCGCTCCAAGGCTTGCGGGAGCAACGGCGCCGCGCGATGCGTTCCGACGACCGGAATGCCGAAGGCGGGAGGCCGGCGCCTGCGCGAGAAGCATCGCGCGATGACTAGTTCCGATCGCGTCCGCTGCGAGAACCTCGGTTGTCTGTGCGAGATTCCGATCGCAGACAAAGCTTGCTCCGAGTATTGCAACTCGCCCGACGGGCGCGATCCACACAACGTGCGCTGCCGATGCGGCCATAAGGATTGCGCCGAGCAAACGGAGCGTCAACTGCGTGGTGAGGTCGGGAAGGAAAGCCTCGAGTAGGCTTCCCTACGCGAAGCCGCGCAGCGGCAGCGAATCGTCGCGCTGCAGCCAGTTGTCGGCGAAATAGCGCGAGCGCCCGTCGATCGCGTGCAACGTATAGGCATGGCGCGATTTCTCCGAACGATTCGGCGCGCTGTAGTGCGGTAAGAGCCCGCTAAAGACGACGAGGGTGCCGGACTCGACTTCGAGCGGGAGCGCGGACCCTTCGCCGGGCCAGGGCGTCGCGTCTCGCCGTTCCATCCTGGCGCCGCGTTCGTCGACGATGAAGCGTTCGCGCAACGGAGAACGATGACCGCCCGGCTCGACCCAAAGGCAGCCGTTGTCCCGCCCGGCCCGTTCGAGCGCGAACCAAAAGCCGGTGACGCTGATCGGATCGGTCTCGAAATAGGTCGCATCCTGATGCCAGCGGACCTCGCCGCCGATGTGGGGCTGCTTGAATATGTACATCGACTGGTAGAGGAGCGGCTGGGCTAATCCGAGATCGCAGGCGATCGCCTCTAAGCGAGCGTCGTGCGAGAAGCGCTCGAAGGTCGGATCGAGGTCGTGCATGGCATGTCCGATCTTGTTGATCGAGAGAGCTTTGGGTTGAAGCAGCGCGCCTGATTCGTCGAAAGCCTCCTCTTCGAAGAAACAGCGAATCTTGTCGCCCGACGTCAGGAAATATTCGTCCGACCTTGTGCGCTCGTCGCGTGCGCTGAAGATCGAGATGATGGCGGGATCGAAGGCCTCGACGATCTCTTCCGCGCGAGCGCGCAGCCCGGCGATCTCTTGGTGCGATTTGAAGCCGGGGAGCAGCAAGAATCCATCCTCTTCGAAGCCGCGCCGCTGCGCCTCGCTCAGCCTGGTCGTCGAGTTTTGCACGTCAATCTCTCCAGTGCCACTGTCGAGACGCGATGAAAAAGGCTTCCAGCCCCGAGCGCGCAAACCGCGTTTTCGAGCGATGCTGACGGCTTACGTTCTGGACTGGCTCAATCTCCTCGTTCGCTGGCTGCACTTCACCGCCGGAATCTCGTGGATCGGCGCCTCGTTCTACTTCGTCTGGCTGGACAACCATCTTACACCGCCCGCCGGTGCAGACGATGCGGCGCGCGGGGTCTCCGGCGAGCTGTGGGCGGTTCACGGCGGCGGTTTCTATCACAGTCAGAAATTCCTGACGGGGCCGAAGGGGCAGCCGCTGACGCGTGATCTGCATTGGTTCAAGTGGGAAGCGTACGTCACGTGGCTTTCGGGAATCGCGATGCTCGCGCTTATCTATTGGGCCGGCGCGAGCACGTACTTGATCGACAAGAGCGTTCTAGACCTTTCTCCGGCCGCTGCGATCGCGATCAGCATCGCATCGCTAGCCGCTGGCCTCCTCGCTTACGAGATGCTCTGCCGCGTCCTCGAAAAGCAACCGCTGGCGCTCGGCGTCGCCGTCTTCGCGCTTCTGACGTTCGCGGCGTGGGGGCTTTCTCACGTCTTTGGAGCGCGCGCCGGCTACATCCACGTCGGCTCGATCATCGGGACGATCATGGCTGCGAACGTCGCACACGCCATCATCCCGGGTCAGCGCAAGATGCTCGCGGCGATCCGCGCGGGTCGCGAACCCGATCCGGCTCCCGGCATCCTCGGCAAGACGCGCTCGGTGCACAACACCTATCTCACGCTGCCGGTGCTCTTTACGATGATCAGCAACCACTATCCGATGACGTACGACGGTCCGTACGGCTGGCTCGTGCTCGCGCTAATCGGTCTCGCCGGAGTGCTGGTGCGCTACTTCTTCATCTTGACGCACAAGCACAAATTCGTCGTCGCCTTGCCGCTCGCAGCGGCGCTGATCCTGGCCGGCGCAGCGCTCGCGGTCGCACCGCGAGCGCGGCCGGCGCCGGCCGGAGCGAACTCGGTCAGCTTCGCGCGAGCGCAGTCGATCGTCGCCGAGCGTTGCGCAACCTGTCACGCCGCGCATCCGACGCAGCCCGGGTTCGCTACGGCGCCGCAAGGCATCTTGCTCGATTCACCCGAGAACATCGTGCGCAACGCCGCGCGTATCGACCAGCAAGCCGTCAAAACGCATGCGATGCCGCTCGGCAACGTGACCCACATGACCGACGCCGAGCGCGCCGCGCTCGCCACCTGGATCGCCGCCGGAGCAACGACGCAATGATGATAACGACCCACGTCCTCGATACCTCGCGCGGCTTCCCGGCCGCCGGAATCAGCGTCGCGCTGTACGCGCTCGACGAGCGTGGAGCGCGCACGTTCGTCGCACAAGCCGTCACCAACGACGACGGCCGAACCGACGCGCCGCTCGGCAACGCGTTGCGTGCCGGACCCTACGAGCTGCTGTTCTCGGTCGGCGAATACTTCGCGCGCCATCATACGATCGGGTTCTATGACGAGATCCCGGTGCGTTTTCGGATCGGGGACCGCCCGGGCAAATATCACGTCCCGCTGCTCCTCTCGCCATGGGGATACTCGACCTACCGCGGCAGCTGAGGATGCGCGCCCCGAACCGGGCCGGCGCCTGCTATACTTGGCGCATGACGAACCCAACCACACTTCCGAGCGCGGCATCGATCGACGATCATCCGCTCGTACACGACGTCAATCAGGAACATTGCGAAAATCTCTCGGCGGTTGAACGCCTGTGTAAACGCATCGCCGACGGAACAGGCGCACCGGCCGCGCTCTTCCTAGCGGTTTTGCTCCAACTCGTTTGGGTGATCGTCGGCACCGTCACCAAGATGGATCCGTACCCGTTCGCCTTCTTGCTGACGGTTTCCAACATCATTCAGCTGATCTTGATCTTCATTCTGGCGGTCGGTCAGCGCCAGTCGTCGGCGCACGCAGAACTGCGCGCCGAGCACGATCACGACTCGATTTCGCGCTTGCTCTACCATCAAGAGGTGCAGGAAGACATTCTGCTCGCGATCGCGCGGAAGGTCGAGCTCGACGTGGCGGAGCTCAGCGCGATGGTCAAGCGTTTGGCCAGCGAGGACACGACCCCATAAGCCTCATTGTAACCGGTGCGAGTCGCGGAATTGGTGCGGCCATCGCGATTGCAGCCGCGGCGCGTGGCTATCGCGTCGCCGTCAACTACTCCGCCGGCGCCGAGGAAGCGGAGGCCGTCGTCGGCAGGATTCGTTCCACAGGAGGAACCGCGAGCGCGATTCGCGCCGACGTTTCCGACGAGCAAGCCGTGGTGCGCCTCTTCGAAAACGCCGAAGCGCAGCTCGGCGCTCTGAGCGGGCTGGTCAACAACGCCGGCATCACCGGAAAGCACGGACGGCTCGAGACACTCGAGGCCGACGACATCGCGCGCGTCATGGGGGTGAACGTCGTCGGGGCGATGCTCTGCGCACGCGCGGCCGTGCTCCGAATGTCCACCAAGCGTGGCGGCGCCGGCGGCGCGATCGTCAACATCTCCTCTCGCGCAGCGCAGATTGGCGGGGGAGGGGAATGGGTGCACTACGCAGCGAGCAAGGGCGCCGTCGAGACGTTCACGATCGGCCTCGCGCGCGAGGTGGCGACCGAAGGGATTCGCGTCAACGCGGTCGCGCCCGGCCTCATCGACACGGACTTGCACGCGCGGGCCGGAGATCCGGGACGGCTCGAGCGTCTCAAGAGCTCCGTTCCGCAACAGCGTGCCGGTACGCCCGGCGAAGTCGCGCACGCCGTCTTGTGGTTACTCTCACCGGAAGCGGCGTACGTAACGGGCGCAATCCTCGCGGTCGCCGGGGGGAGATAATCAAGACACGGCCGCGTGAAGCTCTGCGCGGCCGTGTCGTGGATTCCGTCACCGCTGCCGGGACGGAATTCTTAGGCCGGTGCGATCATTCGAAACGCAGCGCTTCGATCGGGTTCATCGCCGCCGCTTTGCGCGCGGGATAGTATCCGAAGAAGACACCCGTCGCCGCCGCGACCCCGAACGCGATAACCATCGCCTCCGGCGGAATGAGTAGCGGCCACTGGCTGAGCTTCGCTACCGCGACCGACGCAAACGCGCCGAACGCAATGCCGATCAAACCACCCGCCGCCGAGAGCATGAGCGCCTCGATCAAAAACTGGACCAGGATCGTCACGCTGCGCGCCCCGACCGCGATCCGCAGGCCGATCTCGCGCGTCCGTTCCGTGACCGAGACGAGCATGATGTTCATGATCCCGATCCCGCCGACGAGCAGCGACACGCCGGCGACCCCGGCGAGCAGATACTCCATTACGGTCGCGGTCGCCGACGCTGTGTTGGCGATGTCTTGCAAGTTACGAACGTTGAAATCGTCCGATTGGCCGGCTACGATGCGGTGACGTTGTTCGAGCAGGGTCGTGACTTCGGTTTGAACGAGGGCGATGTCGTCGGGCGTATCGGCGGAAACCATGAGCTGGCCGACCGTCGTTTGCCCGGTCAAGCGCTGCATTGCAGCGGTGAACGGAACGAGGACGATATCGTCTTGATCTTGTCCCGACGCGCTCTGACCGCGCGCCGATAGGACGCCGACGACCGTGAACGGGACGTTCTTGACGAGGATCGTGCTTCCGACGGGCGACCCCCCGGACGGAAAGAGGTTGCTCGCCACGGTTTGGCCGAGGACGGCGACCTTCGCCGATGCCGCGATGTCCGTGTCGCTGAAAAGCGTTCCGCTCGCCAGCGGCCAGGTGCGGATGAACGTGTAGCTCGGCGACACGCCGTTGATCTGCGTCTGCCAATTGTTACCGTTGGAGATCACCTGCGCGCGCGCGGTAACCATCGGCGAGACGGCCGCGACGTGAGGTAATGCGGCCAGCGCGAGCCCGTCTTTCGGGGTCAGCGTCGATGCGCCGCCGAAACCGGAGCGCGCACCCCCCTGGGTGACCGAGCCCGGCACGATGATCAGCAGGTTGCTGCCGAGACCGTTGATCGATTGCTGCACGGAGACTCGCGCGCCGGCGCCGATTGAAATGGTGACGATGACGGCCGCAACGCCGATGATGATGCCGAGCATCGTCAAGAGCGAGCGGGTGCGATTGCGAAAGAGCGAACGACCCGCAACTTGCATCGATTGAAGCAGGTTCATCGCAAGACCGCCTCGCCGGCCGCTACGTCCGAAACGATGTGGCCGTCTCTAAAGGTCACTATCCGCCGGGCGTTCTTCGCGACGTCAGGCTCGTGTGTGACGAGAAAGATCGTGATCCCACGTTTCTCATTGAGTTCCTTGAAGAGGTTCATCACGTCTTGCGACGACTTCGTGTCGAGCGCTCCCGTCGGTTCGTCGGCCAGGATCATGCTCGGATTGTTCACGAGGGCACGCGCGATTGCGACGCGCTGTTGCTGGCCGCCCGAGAGCTGGTTCGGCTGATGATTCACTACGTGGGTGAGGTCGACTTCGCCCAACGCCTCGAGGGCGCGCCGGCGCCGTTCCTTTTCGGGGACGCCGGCGTAGATCATCGGCAATTCGACGTTCTCGACGGCCGTCGTGCGCGGCAGCAGATTGTAGCTTTGGAAAACGAAGCCTAATCTGCGGCTGCGCACGTCGGCTTGTTCGTCGGAACTGAGACCCGCGACGTCGCGGCCCTCGAGGAGGTACTTCCCCGAAGTCGGACGATCGAGCAATCCGACGAGGTGCATCAAGGTCGACTTCCCCGAACCCGACGGCCCCATCACCGCGACGAATTCGCCTGCCATGAGCGTCAGATCGATGCGGTCGAGCGCCAGGACGCGTTGTTCGCCGATCTCGTAGATCTTCGTCAGTTGCTCGACGCGAACGACGGGAGTTTCTGCGTTCATCACGGGCCCCCGCGGCCGCCGCCGCCGCCCACGCGCACGTTGCCGGCGTTGCCGGTCAGCGGCGAACGCGTGCCTTGCGTCGTCTGGGATGCGTGCTGCGAGGTGCTGCCGTCGGACAGGATGACTTGATCGTCGACTGAGAGCGTTGCGCTGCTTCGCGGTGTGACTGCGGCTTGCGCGCCGCTGAGTAGACCGATGGTGACGGGAACCGCTTGCGGCTTACCGTTGCGCAGAACGAAGATCAGTCCGTTTGCCTGCGCCGCTGCGCTTCCCGGGCCGGTCCCGGACGTTTGACCCCACGCCGAGCGCGACGCGCCGCCCGCGGCTTTTGCGTTGCGCCGAGTGCGCGTTAGACCCGCCGGGCGGTACGTAAGCGCTTGGACCGGAATGACGAGGGCGTTCGATGCCTTGGCGACGTGGATCGATGCGTTCGCGGTCATGCCGGGACGCAACGCGCCGTCGGCATTGCTGACGAGTACGACCGAGTCGTACGTCACCACGTTGCTCGTGACGGCCGGATTCTGACGAACCTGCGCGACGACACCGTGGAAGGTGCGCGTCGGATATGCGAGGACCGTAAAATCGACGGCTTCGCCCTGTTTGACGTTGCCGATGTCGTTCTCGCCGACCGCAACGTCAACTTGCATTTTCTTGAGATCCTGAGCGATTAAGAAGAGGGTTGGGGATTGTAAGCTGGCGGCGACGGTCACGCCGACCGACACGTCGCGCGCGATCACGGTGCCGTTGACCGGCGACGTGATCACGGTACGCTGAAGGTTGAGCTGCGCTTGCTGGACTTGTGCTTGCTGAATGCCGATCGCAGCCTGGCTGGCCGCGGCTTGCGCTGCGGTCACGCTGGTCTGCGAACCCGCCTGCCCTCCAAGGGCGATCTGCTGCCGGCTTGCGTCGACGCTTTGCGCGATCTGCGTTTGCGCGGCGGCGGCGGCTAGGCGCGCCTGCTGCAGCGCGGCCTGCGCCGAGCTTACGCCGGACTGGGCCGCGACGAGGTTCGAACGATCGAGGTCGACTTGGCTCTGGGTGACGTAGCCTTGCGCGAGCAAGCTCGCGTCGCGATTATAGGTTTGTTGCGCGAGCGTCTGGGCGCTTTGCGCTTTCGCAAGGTCCGCGGTTGCCGTTCCGACGGCGGCCGCGCTCGACGCCGCATTGGCGCGAACGACCGCGATCTGTGCCTGGGCCGACGCCGCGCTGTATTGCACGGCTTGCAGGCTCGAAACCGAACCTTGCGCCGTCGCGCCGGCGGCTTGCGCCTGCGCGACCGACTGTGCTAAGTTCGCTCGCGCGGAATCCAGTGCGACCTGGAATGGCTGCGGATCGAGCGTCGCAAGGACTTGGCCCTTCTTCACGACGGAATTGAAATCGACGAAGAGTTGATTGATCGTTCCCGAATCCTGCGTGCCGACCGAGACCGTATCTTGAGGATTCACCGTACCCGAAGCGGTCACGGTTTGGATGAGGTCTTGGCGCACGACCGCTTGAGTCGTAAATTGCGTTTGAGCCGCCGAACGGCCGTTGAGAATCAAACCGGCCGCGATCGCAATAACGAGCACCGCCGCGACGGCATAGTACCAAATTGGAAATCGGGGAAGACTTGGAAAGCGCCGGCCCCGCGCTTTTGAACCGTTTGTTGCGGGTCCCTTGAGGCCGTTCTTCACGAGGGAACCGGGATCGATGAGCTTCATGCCCTCTCAACGACCTCATCATGCCGGAAGTGTTGTGAAAACGCTGGCACGATCTAGGGAAATTGCTGAGACTTAGCTGGTAAGAAGCTGAGAAACGCCGTGTCACCCTGAGCGAAGCGAGCGCAGCGAGCGGAGTCGAAGGGCCACCGGAGCGTCGAGTCCCGTCGGCGCTTCGACGGAGCCCGTGCTGAGCGAGTCGCGAAGCGACGAGTCGAAGTGCGCCCTTCGACAAAGCTCAGGGCGCTTCGCTCAGCGTGACATGGCTCAGCGCGAGTTCGAGGTGTTATCGTCCTTGGGGCGTTTATGCGGCGCTTTCGACGTGTGGGACGATGAGGTGTGGCTGGCTGAATTCGCCGAGTGGTTTGACGTCGACGAATTCTCGTAGGCTCGATAACGAGGTGCGACGGGCTGCTTTACCGGCGCCGGGTTGCCGCCGTTCGTGCGCGTTTGCGTCGGGATTTGCGTCCCGCCGCCCTGAGTCGTGACGTTGACGTTACGATCGAAACGGCTCCACGGATCGGCGCGTTTGATCGTAGGCAGAACGTTCGCGGGCGCAGCGTGCGTCGTTATCATCGAGCGTTGTGCGGCGAAAGGCGTACGCGGCACCGCAATGGTCTGAGTCGCGGCGAAAGAACGCCGCACCAATGTCGTATTGCGCGCTTGCAACTGCGGCGAGACGGCGTGATTCGAGAACGTCAGATTCCGCTCGGTGGGGACGACCGGCAGTGCGCCGTGCACGGCGCTGACGTTGCGCAATGACGTTACGGCGATGGGATGCGGATGGTCGAAGCGGCCCTCCAAGAAACGTTGACCGGAAACGCCGGTGATCGCACCGGGCCGGTTGATGTTGACGTAAACTCGCGGAATGTTGTTCTGAACGACCGTCACGTTCACGACGGTGACGGGGTGGAAGCCCCGGCCGTTCCAGTAGTACCAAGGATGGTAGGCTTCGAACGGACCGAGCGGCACCCACGCGATGTTTCCGTAGCCGATACCGACAGCGACCCCTCCGAACGTGAAGAAGCCGACCAGTGCCGGCGACCAGATCGGCCGCACGGCGAGCGGGGGCGGAACCCAGCACCAGCCGTAATTCGCGCTGTAAAACCAGCGGCCGTAATGATAGGGCGCCCAGCCCCACGGTTCGTCGCTGAGCCAGACCCAACCGTAACCGTCTTCCCAAACCCAACGGCCGTAGCGATACGGCGCCCAATCCGCAGCGATTCCGGCCGGCACCCAAACGCGGCCATAGACCGGATCGGCAACGAAGCGTCCGTAGGTCGCAAAATCGCTGTAGGCGATGGCGGGCGGCACGTAGGCAAGGGTAAGCGCCGGACGCACGTCGGCATCGCGGTTGTCGCAGAACGTATCGAAGACGGCATAGACGCTCGGTGCGGTATAGTCGATCGACGGCGCCGCGACGTCGCCGCGAGCGACGAGCGTCGTCCCGGGCGTTAGGATGAACGAGCGGTCCGGCGTGAGGACCTCGACGCTGCCCGCGCGGACCGTAACCTGCGTCCCGCCCTCTTGGTCGACGGTGATCCGCGTGGCGCCGTCACCGGCGGCGCGCAACCCGATCGACGGCGTGTCGATCTGCGGTTGCCCCTCGTAGCCGGCGAAGGTGCGCAGTTCGACCGTTCCCAGCGCGACCTGCGCTTCGCGGTGCTGCGGCTCCAAATTGATCAAACGCAACTGAACGTCTTGGGCAACCCGGATCATCGAACGGCTGTCGAGTTGAATTTCGGCGCCGCCGTCGTCGCCGGTGGTGAGATAGTCGCCGGCGAGCAGCGGCGCGTTGATCGTCGCCGCAAGCGTCGTATCCGTGTCGCCGCGACGAATGCCGACGTCGCCGGCAATGAGGCTGACGCGCGCTACGCCGGGGCCGGCGAATTGGTCGTCGGCTACCGCCGGCCTCACGAGCAACGGTGAACTGAAGAAAATGACGGCTCCGGCCGCCGCCAGCGCTCGCCAAAGCTTTCGTGCCATCCCGACACCTCGTATTCGAGCAACGGGAAACGTACTGGTGAGCAAACGGGCACCCATTTCACCCCGTTCCGGTTCTAATCTAATCCGAATGATCGAACGACGCCTAGGAACCCGAGCAGGCGACGTCACGCTCCTCGCGCCCTCCTGTGACCTCGGACGGGTCGCCTCGTCCGGGCGTTGAAAGCGATTGCCGATGACGCTGCTGGACTACTTCGATGCGTCGCTCTACGAGCGGCCCGACGCACTTGCGGTCAACGACGTTACTTACGCTGCGCTGCAAACCGGCGCTTTGCGCGTCGCGGCGCAGCTCCACGAACGCGGTCTCCGAGCAGGCGATCGAATTGCGCTCTATTGCGAGAACCGGCTCGCCTTCGTCTACACATTCCTTGCAGCGTTGCGGCTCGGAGCGATCGTCGTCCCTGTCAACGTCCTCTACCGCGCAGCCGAACTGGGACACGTGCTCGGCGACGCCGGCGCTCGGCTGGTGATGACCAGCGAAACGACGCGGGAACATGTCGAATCCCTCGGTTGTGACATCCTCGACGCAGACGCCGTCGAGGCGCACGCGAAGAACGGCGAAGCGCTCGGCGAACTTCCGGCGCCGGCGCCTACTGTCGACGACGATGCACTGATCGTGTACACGAGCGGGACGACCGGCCGCAGCAAGGGCGCGGTCCTTACGCACGGCAACCTTGCAGCGATCGGGATGCAGGTCGTCGTCGCGTGGCGCTGGACCGCACACGACACGCTCTACGTCGCACTCCCGCTCTTCCATATTCACGGGCTCGGCGCGGGATTGAGCGGTTCGTTCACGGCCGGCGGGCGTTTCATCTTCGACGAACGCTTCGATGCGCGGCGCACGCTCGAGGCGTTGCGCCGCGACGACGTCACGATGTTCTTCGGCGTGCCGACGATGTACGTGCGCCTGCTCGAAGCGCTCGACGACCCGCCTCCCGCCTTACGTCTCTGCGTCTCCGGTTCGGCCGCACTGGCGCGCGACGTCTTCGACGCGTTTGCACGGCGTTTCGGGATGGAGATCCTCGAACGATACGGCGCGACCGAATTCGGCTACGCGCTGGGAAACCGGTACGGTGGACCGCGTATCGGCGGAAGCGTCGGCGTACCGATGCCGGGAATGCGCGTGCGCGTCGTCGACGCCGCAACGTCGGCGCCGCTCGGCGCCGGTGAGGTCGGCGAGCTTCTCGTAAGCGGCCCCTCGGTGTGTCGCGGGTATTGGAACAATCCGAGCGCGAGTGCCGAGGCGCTCGTCACGGACGATGACGGCGCGCGTTGGTTCAAGAGCGGCGATCTCGCCGTCTACGATGCCGAGCGCGACGTCTATCGGATCGTCGGGCGTCTCAAGGAGCTGATCATCACCGGCGGTTTCAACGTCTATCCGCTCGAAGTCGAGAACGAACTCGATCGATTACCCGGCGTTCGCGCGAGCGCCGTCGTCGGGCTCGCCGACCCAGCCCGCGGCGAACTGCCCGTCGCCTTCGTCGAAGCCGAGACATCGCTCGACACGGAGTCGTTGCGCGCCGCGCTCGCCGAACGTCTCGCGAGTTTCAAGATTCCAAAAACGTTTCACGTGATCGAAGCGTTGCCGCGCAACGCGCTCGGAAAAGTCGAGAAGCACCGCTTGCGCGAGAGATTGCACGTGACCGAACTGCCTTGAAGCGTTCGGCAGCGGCGCTCGCGCTCGGTGCTGCGATTGGGAACGTAGCGTTCGCCGGCGATTCGACGGCGACTTCCGGTCCCGTCGCGGCTCTCGCGACGCCGCAGGTCATCCGCTTCTCCTACACGCTCGGAATCAAGAACTTCGGCGGTGCGCCGCTCGCGCTCAGCCGCGGACCGAAATTCTTGAGGTTGCTAGCCACCACCGACGGTTCGCACGTTCGTATTTTCCAACTCGAGGCGTCACCGGACAGGGAACCGAGCGAGTACGGCAGTTTGCAAGTACCGAACTGGACTTCTCAAGTTGAGTTTTCTCCGGATGGAACATCCTTCGCCGACGTTGGCGGCGGTGCGACGCTTTGGTCGACACAAGACTGGCGACGACCTCGCTGGAGACTTCCGGCGAGCGAATCGTTCAGCACCTTGGCTTACGCGCCCGACGGCCGAACGCTCTATCTTGCAGGGTCTTCGGCATTCATCGAAGCTCTCGATGCGACCGGCGGCAAACTTCTCTGGAAACAAGCTGCGCTCGCCACCGCCACGAGCCGGATCGCGATCTCGCCGGACGGCAAGATCGCCGCCGTCGGTTCGTACGGCGGCGGATTACGGCTCGTTTCGACCGCCGACGGCACGACGCTCGCAGCGTTCGGCGATGCGAAGAGCTATCGCGGAAAAACGACCGCTGCGCAGCGTGCCGGCTGGCTCGCGCATCCGGGCGCCGTCGAATCGCTGGCGTTCGCATCCGACGGCGCCCGGCTAGCGAGCGCCGGCGGAGACGGAACGATCAAACTCTGGAACGTCTCGAAGCGCACCGTAATCTGGACCGACATCTGCGGCGGCACCACCGTGACGCTTGCATTCGAACGCGGTGGACGGACGCTCGACGCCGGCTGCGGTTGGACGATCCGGCGACTCGCCCTCCTCGACGGAAAGATCGTGGGAATCTTGCGCGGTCACGGCGGCGACATCCGCGCGATCGCGAGAGAGGCCGATGGCCGTCAACTGTGGAGCGCCGCCGAAGACGGGACGCTGAAACGCTGGGATCTCGCCCGGCGCGACGCGCTCGCGACGTATGGCGCGATCGACGCGGCCGCGCTCAGCGCGGATGGGAAGACGCTGGCGTTCGCGCGCGGCGACGACGCCATCGTCCTGCGCGACATGGATGAAGGCCGCACGCTTGCAACGCTGCGCGGCCACGTGCTCCCGCCGACGCTTGGAAGCTATTCGTACTCGCGCGAGACCGTCGCGATCTCGCGTGACGGCACGCTCGTCGCCGCCGGCGGCTATGTGACCGAAGGGTTTATCGATCACACCGGTGTGGCGAAAGCGGTGACGCGACTCTGGCGGCGCAGTAGCGTAAGACCGCTGCACGTTTGGAACGGCGTTGCGCCCGACGCAATCGCTTTCTCTCCAAACGGTGCGAAACTCGTCGTGCGCTCGCCGGCGATGAGCGATACTCCCGACACGACGTGGAGCGCCGACCTCGGCTCCGGCGCGATCAACGCGTGGGTCGCTCAATGGAAACTCTACGTGAGCAAGACTTCGTACTGGCCGTGCTCGCCGGACGGCTTCTACGACGCCGGCGTCAGGTTCGCGCCCACCGGCACGGCGCTCGTCGTTGCGAGCGGCGATTGTAAGAAACTGCCAACCGGGGACGGGGCGCCACTCCGACTTTGGCCGCTGGGCTCGCGCCTTCCGGGCGCACCCTTCGCCGGGACCACCATCGGCGCAAACGGCGCGCTCGCCCTCTCGGCCGACGGTGCAACCGCGCTCACGCTCGACGCGAAGCACGTCGCGGTGTGGGACGTCCGGAATCGCACGCTCATCGCAAGCGGCCCGGGGTTGCCGACGACGACGTACTCTCCGCGACTCGAAACGCTCGCCGTCGCCGGCCGATACGCGATCGCGCTCATGCTGGCGGACCCGTCGCGCAAAGGGAATTGGAACCAGTACTTCCTGTATGTCTGGCTCCTACCGCGTCAAACGAAGGGTCTGATCGAGGCTTGCGACCTGTGCCCGCGACGCATTGCAACGACCGCATCTCGAACGGCGAGCGAGCGCTCCCGTCTCCTGGTTCGTGCCGACGGGACGCGCGCGTACGTCACGACTCCGGCCGGACTCGACGTCTGGATCCTCGAGCCCAGCACCGCCGGGCTTCGTTCAGCGGGCCGGTAGCGCTGGCGCTGAGACTTTTCCGGCGGGACGCGGTAGAATGCCGGCGTGTACCTCTTGAAGATGCTCGCCGCCACCAGGCGCGCCGTCCCCCGCATTCTGCCGCTCTTTCGCGACGCGCGCGTCCCGCTGTGGCTGAAAATCGCAGCGGTGGTGAGCGCGCTCTTGATCATCTCGCCGCTGGACGTCTTCGGCGACATCCCGATCATCGGGCTGCTGGACGATGCAGCGCTTCTAGCGGTGCTGGCCAACCTCTTCGTGATGTTCGCCGACCGTTCGATCATGCGCAACGTCACGCCGAATCCGGCGCGCAACGTGACGCCGCCAACGCGTCGGCCCGAAGCGCGCGTCGTAGGACCCTCCGCTATCAAATCGTAGCCTGCGGCTAGTGCCTAGTCGACGCTCCAGCCGAAGTCGAGCAGCGGTTTCGTCTCTTTGACGAAGACGACGGCGCGCTCGAGCATCCGGCGCGAGGTGACGTCGCCGCGTGTCAGCATTCGCCGAACGCAGAACGAACGCAATCGAAAATACGGCGCGAGCGCGTCCGCGGCGTGCGCCTCGAAACCGCGCGGCATCCGGCTCAGGGCATCGTCCCACTCCGCGGGCGGCAGGATCGCGTGACCGCGCCGCGCGAGGGCCCGCACGACCGCCTGAAAACGCGCCGGACGGCGCGCCATCTCTTGCCGCCAGCGTTGTAGCATCGGTTTCTCTAGGTTGTAGAACGCGATCGAAAAGAACGAGCGCTCCGGCGCGACGTGCACGTAGAGGCCGCCCGGCGTGTCGCGGCCGCCGTCGTAGGAAAGGTAGGCTGCCACATGGGTCTTGTACGGAGTCTTGTCTTCCCGAAACCGGATGTCGCGGTAGATGCGAAAGATCGACCGCTTAGCGTCGCCGCCGATCGGGATCCTGGCTTTGCGCAGCGATTCGGTCGCCTCGGCGACGAAGGCGCGCATCGGCTCGAGCAGCTCGCGCTCGTAACGCTCCTTGCGCGGTTTGAAGAAGTCACGTTCGTTGCGTCGCGCGAGTTCTTCAAGGAAACGAAGGCCGCTCACCGGGAAGCCTTTGAATCTCGTGCCATTGCTCGCCATCGCCCGCCACTTCGCAGTAGAGGTACCGATGAACTCTCCCGAGGCCAGCGGCCACTAATTGATGCCCGACGACGACCGGCGTCTGATCTACTCAACGGACGGCTCGCTTCCGCTGCCGCATTTCGAGTCCGAACGGTCGTCGAAACCGCGCGCGAAGACACCGGGCGTTCCCGATGACGGCATCTTGCGCGTCGGACTCGAACGCCTGCGCGGCGGCCATCGGACGCTCGTCTACGGGCTCGCAGCAAACGAGCTCGCCGCGATCGCCAAAGAGTTGCGCCGGCGCTGCAACACCGGCGGCACGGCGAAGAACGGTGTCGTGCAACTTCAGGGCGATCATCGCGAAAGCGTGCTCGTATATTTCATGGAGCTTGGACGTCGCGCGAAAAGAGCGGGGAGCTGAAGGCCCCTCGTACCACAAAGCCGCTACGGATTTTTCGTCGGATCAAGGAGACGACGAGGGAGCAATGCCGTAGCATTGTAACCGAGTCGACGACGATGAGCCGGCGGAAAAGACGAGCGGCGACTGGTGCGTGGGGGCCTTCAGCTCCCCGCTAGCAGGGGGCTGAACGGGCCTCGGCTAGCCGGGGGTTGAAGCGCGGCTAACGTTTTTTCCGAGCGAGACGTTTGTCGAACATGACCATTATCGCGCTCTTGCTCTGGCTGGCCCAAGCGAATCCCGCCGCGCCGGCGACGGCGGCGCCGCCCGTCGTGACGACGCCCTCTTCGATCGATACGAGCGTTCGGCGCGCTCCGGTCGCGTTCACGCCTTCGACGGACGCCGCGTTGATCGAGAACAGCGGCTCGACGAATTTCGCCGGCTTCAAGATCGCGCTTGAACCGAACGGCAGCGCGTTGATCGGCGAACCGAGCGGCGTACGCCGTGCCACGGTCTCGCGCGCCACGGCCAAATGGTTTTTCTCCCATATCGCCGCGGACGGGCCCCTCGAACGAGTCGCGGTCACGCATTGCCTGAAGCCGGTTTCCTTCGGTTCCACGACGACGGTCGCGTGGAAGGGCCACGTGACGCCGGACTTGTCCTGCGGCGGCGGCCCCGCGGCGACCGAACTCGACCGGATGGTCCGCGCGATCGAGCGGCAGCTCGACGTGACGCCCCAGAAGCGTGGCCTTCGGTACCCGATGTAGCCTGCACACCCGGCACCATCGAGCCGATAATTGTAAGGATGGTGGAGCCTACCCGGCGGGCGGCGCCGCTCGCGATTTTTCGGCCGGCGAAGCTGCCCGCGCCGAGCGAACACGGGGCGGGGTCGATCCTCGCCCTCCCTTCCGGCCACGTCGCCGGCGATATTCGGCCGATCGGCATCGACAACCGGCGACGCCTCGCCTTGTACGAGCTTCGGATCGCGAACGAGACGCCGACGCCGCTGATCGGCTTCGCCTATCCCATCGGGTCCCCGCGCCGAGCTGGACCCGTGAGCTGGAGCACGGTCCGCGTACCGCCGCTCAGCTCGGTCGCCATTCCGGTCGAGATCGCCCTCACGCGCCGGTCCCAGCTCCAACGCGTGGTCGCTGAGCTCCATGGCGACGGCGTCCACTTGACGCTCGACGCCGAGCCGCTGAGGGATAAGACGCCCCGAGCCTTCGGAAAGGCCGGCCTCGCCGTCGCCGCCCTCCTGCTCTGCGGTCTGGGAAGCGGGGCATACAGCCTCGAGCGCCCGCGAGTCGCCGCGCTCGCCGCGCCCGAACAGATTGTTGCAGGTCAGTCCTTTCAAGTCGCCTACGCACTCGCTCCGGGCGCCGATCGAGCCCGCTACTCGGTCACCAGCGCGGACGGTCACATCGTCTCGCAGGGCGCCCTCGAAACCCAAGGGAGCGCTTTCGCGGTCTCCCTTCCGACCACGAAGCAGTCGGCGGGTTATGATCTTCGCGTCACGGCGTCAAATTGGTTCGGAGAGGCGACGCGAGCGACACACGTTGTCGCTATCGCACCGAAGCCGCCTGTGGTCGCCCGCGTTCTGCCGCGCAACGTTTCGCTCGACGCAGATACCGTTGAAGGCGGCAGCCCGATCGTCGTTCGATATCCGAAGGCGCTGGGAAGCGGCACCGTCAAATTGCTCGATCAAGACGGAACCGAACTCGCTTCGGCACTCCTGGGCAAGCGCGGAAGCTCGATCATTCTCGCGCCGCGAGTCGATGTGCCTGCGGATTTTCGTCTGGTCGTCGACGCTCGCCGAGGAGCGGCCTTGGCCGAGATCGCGCTTCCGGTCCGTATCCTCCCAGCCCAGGTCCACACCGTCGCGCGTGCTGCTGCCGCAGCCCAACCCGCCGCGCAAGCAATTCCCTCGCAACCGATCGCGAACGCACCCGAAGGCTCTCCGATTGCCGTCGCCGCAACGCGGTTTCGCAGCGGTCAAGCGATCGTGATGACGGTTCGGCATTACGCGCCTGGTCTCGAAATCACACTGATGGACGAGCAAGGTGAAGAGCTGCAGAAGGTTGCCGTCAGACCCGAAGATAAGCAATTGCAAGTCGAAGCCCCGTCCGTTACGGATGAGGCTCGCTTCCTGATAGTCGCGACGTTCGCTCGCGGCGCCGGCCAAGACAGCGTAATACAAGCGATCTCCGTTCGCCCCCGGTAACAACGATGGTCTACCACCCTCTACCGAGGCTTGCACCGGGCGTGCTGCAGCGCGGCCGCGTGGCGGCGTGGTTCGAACGAAATCAAGACGTCCCCATGCGTCTCCTCGCCGCGCCGGCCGGATGCGGGAAGACCAGTGCGATGATAATGTATCTCGCCTCGAGCGCTCGGCCCGCCGCTTACGTCGCGCTGCGCGAGGACGAGACACCGGAAAACCTGCGCGAGCGCCTAGCCGACGCACTGGATGTCGGCTACGTCCCAGCTTCGTTCCAGGCGCTCCTCGCCGCGCTTGCGACGCGTGCGCCGTGCGAGATCGCCATCGACGACGTCGATCGAGCTACGCCTGAAACGGCGGAAGAACTCTTGGCGATGGCGGCCGAGGCGCCGCAAGGCATCGGCTTCATCTACGCCACGCGCTCGCGCCTGACGCTCGACGTCGGTCAATACCTCGCGCGCGGCCTCGCCGTCCTGCTCGACGACAATCAACTCGCCCTCGACGCCGACGATATCGCGCGCCTCTGCGAATCGCTCGGCGTTGCCTACTCGCCGGCGGACGTCGCGCGTTTTCTCGAAGAAACCGAGGGCTGGCCGATCGTCGGCGCTTGGGCTTTGCGGGATGCCGCCGACTCGCGCATCGGACTCGGCAACGCGTACGAGCATTGGCGCCGCAGCCAAGGGCGTCACTTCAGCGATTTCTTGAACGACGAGTTCAAGCGAGCCGGGGATGTCTATCGCACGCTCTTTCGGGCTGCCGCGAATGGCGATGGCTCCGGCGAGGAGCGCGACCATCTGGCGTCTTTGGAAGCACACGGGTTGTTCGTGCGCCACGAGGCGGGGACGTATAGGCCGTATCGCGTCGCGCGCCAATTCGACATCGAAGCGATTCCGGCGGCCAGCGCCGTCGCTCCGGACGCCACCGCACTTTTGGTGGTGCGAATGTTCGGCCGTTTCGAAGCTGCAATCGGCGGACGGCGCATCGAATGGATCAGGCGCCGCGAAGCGCAGATCTTCAAATATCTCTTACTAAAGCCCGACGGTTCGGTGACGCGCAACGAACTGCGCGAAGTCTTTTGGCCCGACGCCAACCAGCATCTCGCGACCCAGAGCATCCGGACCGCGTGCAGCAACATCCGCAAAGCGATCGCCGCTCTGGTCGGCTACGGCAACGTCGATCGCTACTTTCAATCCGGCGGACATATCGCCGTCGTCCTCGAGAACGCCGTCATCGATGCGCGCCGCTTCACCGCGCACATCGCCGACGGCGACGCCGAGGTTGAGAATCGCCGCATCCCCGAGGCGCTGGCGCATTATCGCGCGGCCGAATCACTCTACGGCGGCGAGCTGCTCTCGGGAGAATATCCCGAACCGTGGTACGCGCCACGTGCGGCGATGTACACTTCACTCTTCGTCGGTCTGCTCGAGCGGCTGGCCGATCTCTATGCCGAGCACGGCAGCGCTCGCCGCGCCAAAGAGTACGCCGAACGCGCGGCGGAGTTACGTCCGACGTTGAGTTTGGTGAACGGACCCGAGTTGGGCGGCGCCGGAGCTTAGTGGCCCGCGACCGGGGGCTCGATTGCGGCGCTGCGCTGTATTTCAATCGGGTGCGAGGAGCGATGAGCGACAAAAGCAGCGCTTTGCGAGCGAAGAGCGACGACGCAACCGGTTGAAAGACACGCAGCCCTTCGGGTCGTCGCGGCGGATGCGCGCCGGCTTTGTCGCTCCTCGCTGAAATGGTGAAACCATTCGGCGCTCGTCGCTTCGCGCCGGCGCGCTCCGGCGCCGACGACGCCGCGACCGATCCCCCGGTCGCGGGCCACTAACCACAGGCGGTAGCGCTGGTCGACGAAAGCGACGCGCCATCCGCCGGCGGCAGCCAGAGCTTGATCGAGCGGCGCACCGCGGCCGGCGACGATTGCATCGACTCGATAACCATCGAGTTTGGCGCGCCAAAGCGGGCGCACGCGTGCGATCTCCAAGTAATCGTTCCAAACGCGTTCGGGATACGGGTCGGCGCGGCCGTCGAGGAAGACGCTGACGTGGGGTTTTCCGACCAACAGTCCGCACCATGCGAAATCGGTGCACAGCACGCGATGCGAACCCGGCTCACGCCCAAGCGCTGCCAGTGCCGGATCGGCGAGATTGTCACGAGTCGCATTCTCGCCGCGTAAGAGCAACGCGGCGACCGCGAACGACATCGCCATCGCAATCCCCGGCAACGCGACGCGCGGAATCCAGGCGTGCCGCCGGTCGGGTTCGGCTTGCCGCCCGAACCACGGGACGATGTCGCTGAGTGCGGCCGCGACCCCGGGTAGCGCGACGAGTGCGAAGAGAGCAATATTGCGCGCCGCGCCGAGCATCAGCCAGCAGAAGGCCGCGAAAACCAGCAGTCGCTCCCAGCTTACAAGGCGCAGATCGTTCCGGCGCGCGATCCCAAGGAGCACCGCGCCCAGCAACAGCGCGAACGCGCCGTAGGCGAACGAGGGATCTTCCAAACCCGTGACTTTCCATTCGACGATGTTTGTCTTGATCGACGGGTTGCGCAAGAGCATGAACGAGTATGCCGGTAGTTTCCAGCCGAGCGGGTTGAGGCAGATGGCGCCGAGCGAAAGGACCGCGATCGAGAGCAAGCGCCGGACGCGCTGCGTGATTCGCCGTGCGTCGAGCCACGCACCGGCCGCGACGATGCCGGCCGCGGCGGGCGCGAGCGCCGCGCTCCCGTGGAAGTTCGACCAAATGGCGGCGACGGCAAGGGCGCACCACGCGACCTTCCCGTCGCACTCGAGCAACGCCAAGAAGACGACCAGCAGCGGCCAGGCGACGACTTGGGCGCGCACGCCGAACGATTCGAAAAGCGCGATCCCCGCGAAAACGGTGCAGAGCGCGATCGCCTGAGGACCGGCGCCCCGCCGTTCGGCCTGCAGCGCCGCGAGCGCCAACGCGGCGATCGCGCACAGTGCGACCGCGCCCGAAAAAAGGATCCAGCCGAGCCCGAGTCCGCCGGCAGCCGCCGCCACCGAAAACAACCACTCGTGGGGCAGCCATGGAGCGCCCGCCGCGGTGAACGTTTCGTTGCCGAGCGCACCCGGAACGCGCGCGGTCCGCAGAATCTGGTTGCCGAGCCAGCGCTGCCACGAAAGATCGCCGTCGAGTTGCGGATACGCAACCGCCACGACGAGGAACCGCGCCGCAAGGATCGCGATCAAGAGCCAGGCATATTTCATGGCGCGTTCTCGTGTTGGAGCAGAACGACGCCGTCCATGAGGTCGACGACACTCCAGCCCGGAACGAAGGCGAGGATGGTAGCGAGCGCGTCGCTGCGATGCGCTAGAACAAAATCGATCCGGCGGCTCGAAAGTTCGGCTTTCCAGCCGAGCGACACATGGGCGATGTTGTGCTGCGCCGTACGCGCGCCCTCGTCGTAGTGCTCGATACGGCCGTCCATCACGACGCGCGTGTCCTTGAACCCGATCGCATAATCGCACCACTCGACGACGACGCAGAACAAACCATGCGGCCGTCCGTCGGAGAGCGCGCGGTTGACGATCGTTGCGGGCGGCTCTTGAAGAACGTAATGAATGGCGCGTCCTTGGGCGCCGGCGGCAAAGCCCCACGCGAGACACAGCGCGATCGCCGCTACGACGGCGTCGGCCGAACGCTCGCGCGATGAGGGCGCCGCGAAGAATTGGGGAGCGACGCGGATCAGGGTGCCCACGAGGATGGGGCCGGCGATGATACCCGCCAACGGCAGATCGTCGCCGTTCCAGAAGCCGAGGAAGATCGCGACGCCGAACAGCAAGCGATCCTCCCAGCGACAGCGGCGCACTCCCAGCGCGGCGCCGAACAACAAGACGACGAAAAACGCAGCATAGGCCCGCGGCGCAACCACGTTCGGAGCGAGCGGAATGACGGCGGCGAGGCCGCGCTCGAGGTGAGCGGCGAGCGGCGCGAGCGTTAAGTAATTCGTCCCGGCGGGAGTGACGAGCAGGGCGGCGGCGCAGCCCAGCGCCGCCGCGCAGGTGTGCACGATCTCGCCGCGCGCCGAATTCCGGTCGAGGATGCGGCCGATTGCAACCGTCGCAGCCAGAACCGGCGCGAGGATCGCGTCGGGGGCGATGTTGGCCCAAACGATCGCGATTGCGATCGTGCCGAAGAGCGCCCAACCTCGCGCGCGCTCGAGGACGAGCAGAAATGCCGCGGCGCAGATCCAGTGCGCCGCGCCGCCGCCGACGCGCAAGGCGTCGAGAAAGCAAAATGCAGCGACAATCATCGCCGCCAAAGAGAGAACGCTTCCGGTACGCGGGCGCGCGCGAAACTCGACCAGCGCCAGTCCGATGACCACGCTCACGCCGCTGAAAGAGGCCAAGCCTCCGAAACCGGCGAGCTCGTGAGCGAAATAGAAAAACACAGCGCCGAGCCAGCCGAACTCGAAGTGATGCTCGACGACGGCGCGCCGTCCCAGTTCGAGCGTCAACGCGATCTTATCCGCACGCGGCGCCGCGACCGAGAACCACGCAAAGATCATGACCGTCAGGAACGTACGGAGCGACCAAACCGCGGCGTGCCGATAGGTCCACGTGCGAGCTGCCCGGTCGTCCGTCGCGTTCGCCGGAGCTGGCGCGAGGCGAGCTTCGATCATTCCAGGATCAGGCGATCTCCGACCAACACGTCGCGGCCGATCTCCGGACCCGAGCCGAGCTCGACGACGGTGACGGCGTTGCGACACGTGACCGCCAGACGATTGGGCGGGATCGCGCTGGCGATGCGCAATACGCGATTCTCTTTGTCGAGAAAGTAAAGGTCCAGTGCCGCCCGCATTCCGATCGTATGCACGGCGGAGCAGCCTTCGATCCAGAGCCCTTCGTCGGGTGAAATTGCCGAACGCGCCAACAAGCCGAGCCCGCGCGTCACGAAATTGTTCGCGAGCGCGACGCGAGTTGCCAACACTTTGCCGTTCGTTGCGTTCCGCAGGACGGACATCGGAGCCGGCCTCACAAGATGCTGAAGGTCAGCGCGAAGGCGATCGCGCCCGCAAGATACGGGGCGAAGGGAATCGGTTCGTTGCGGCGCCTGCGGATCGTCGCCACGGCGACGGCGATCAGACACGCAGCGGCGAACGCCAGAATCGCCGCCTGCATCCCGAGGACGGCTCCGCCCAGCGCGACGAGCTTCACGTCGCCCCATCCCATTCCGCGACCGCGCGAGAACAGGGCTGCCACGGCGAACGGAACCGTCACGACGATCGCCGAGATTAGGATCCCATAGTCGTGCAAAATGACGCTGCCCAGAACGAGCGCTCCCAGGGGAAACAGCGTGAAGTAGTCCGAGACGATCCCGACGCGGACGTCACTGTACCAACTCGCGACGAGCGAGACGGTCAGAATTCCGGCTAAGCCGAGTTGCGGCGGCGCCATGCCGCGCAACGCAAGCGTGAACCCTATGAAGGCCGCACCGCCGATGAGCCACGCCGTCGGCGGCTGCCCGCCTTTCGGTCCATCCTCAAAGGGCTGGACGTTTCGGCAAACGGCGGCGCTGATCTGAACTCCAAGAAACGCGGCACAAGCATACAAGACGCCGACCAGCGGAGCGATCCACCAAGCGCTCATTTCACCATGTATCCGGCGGCGACGCCGCCGAAGATCATGACGAACAGCGCCGGCAACATGAACAGCGCCATCGGGATGACCATCTTCGTCGGCATCATGTTTGCAATCTCTTCGGCGCGCATCATGCGCCGGTTGCGCGTTTCCTCCGAGAGTTCTTCGAGTACTTTCGCAAGATTCGAGCCAAGCCGTTCGGCCTGCACGATAGCGGTAACCGTCGTGCTCAACTGTTCCTGGCGGACGCGGGCCGCCATCGCCTTGAGAGCGTCGGCGCGCGAGCGGCCGAGACGGATCTCGGAGAGGACGGCTTTGATCTCTTCACCGAGTGCACCGATTGCGATTTCTTGCGCGTATTGCAGCGCGGCATTGAAGGCGAGGCCCGCCTGCACGGTCGTGCCCAGCATGTCGAGCAAGTCGGGCAGCGCGCGCTGCACCGCAATCTTGCGCTTCTGCACGGCCGACTTCAATTGCGAAAGAGGTAAGTAGGCGCCGCAGATCGTCAGCAGCACGATGCCCGCTAGAAACGTCGTGTCCCAGATCCCGATGTAGGTGCAGGCCGTCAGCGCGATCGCCAGCCCGAAGCCGGCGCCCGAAACGATGCGAGCGCCCATCTTGGCCGGCGTGATGTTGTACCAGCCGGCTTCTTGAAGTTGTTGCTGCAGCTTGCCGCGCTGCTGCTCGCTGAAGATGCGCTCGAAGGCTTGGGCGCGCGTGCCGCTGGTGCCGTCCCAACGCATCCCTTCGAGTTCTTCGAGGCGCTTGGTGACTTCGCTCTTGCTCGGGGTCAGCGAAAGCGCGAACAGAAACGCGGACAACGCGAAGCAACCGGCGATGATAAAAACGATAGTAGGCATTACGCGCTCTTCCGCCTCATACGTCGAATTGCAAGATCTTGGCCAGCGAGACCGTCGCCAGCAGCTCGAGCCCGGCGACGATGCCCAGCGTTATCCAGCCCGGCTCCGTGTGTAACAGGGTGTGGGCCATATCGGGTTGGGTCGTGATGACGAACCCGCCGACGAGCACCGGCATCCCGCCGATGATGAAGGCGCCGAAGCGGCCCTGGGCGGTCAAGGCGCCCATCTTGCGAACGACGCGACGCCGGTCGCGAATGGTCGTCGCGAGCGTTTCGAGCACGCGTGCCAAGTCGCCGCCCGTCTGCGATTGAACGCGAACGGTTCGCGCGAACATCGTCATCTCGTGGCTCGGCATGTTCGCAGCCAGTTCGTCGAGCGCGTCGAGGATGCTGATGCCGATGTTCGTCCGTCCCACGACGCGCATGAACTCGCGCCGCGCCGGATCGGGAACTTCTTCCGTAACGAGAATCAGCGCCTGTCGCAACCCGAGACCTACGCGCAGCGCGCCGGCCAGCATCCGCAGCACGAGTTCGAGCTGCTGCCCGAAGGCGCCGATGCGCCGATCGCCGCGCAAACGCAAGTACGTCGAGCCGACGACGAGCGCGGCGCCGACGACGATCGGAAAATAGAGCAGCGAGAATAGCAGGCTGGTCCGCATCATCAGCACCAGCGCGATCCATAAGATCAGCCCTCCGCCCAGCAGCGCCAAGACGAAGTCTTGCGACTTTACCGTCATGTCGGCGCGAATGAGCCTTTCCTCGTACGTCGAGGCTAGCGCGGCGAGGTGCTTCCGCGGATCGCCAAAGGCGAAAAATGCCAGCGCCCCAAGAAGGACGACCCCGGCGCCGATTGCGACCGGCAGGAACCCTACCACAGCGCTCCCGCCGACTGCAGCTTCGCCAACTCGCGCACGTCGTAGTAGACGCCCGCCTCGTCGAAGCGGTCGATGTAATGCGGCTGGACGCCGGTGTACTGGAACTCGCCGATGACTTTACCTTCCTTGTCGAGCCCACGCTGCGCGTAGCGCACGATCTCTTGCATCGTGACGATGTCGCCTTCCATACCGACGATCTCGGCGATGCTCGTGACCTTGCGGCTCCCGTCGCGCATACGGGCGACCTGAACGACGACGTCGACGGCGCCGGCGACTTGTTCGCGAATCGCGCGTACCGGCAACTCGAAGCCGGCCATGAGCACCATCGTCTCGAGACGCGCGAGCGCGTCACGCGGCGTGTTGGCATGGAGCGTCGTTAGCGAACCGTCGTGACCGGTATTCATAGCCTGGAGCATGTCGAGCGCTTCGCCGCCGCGGCACTCGCCGACGACGATCCGGTCGGGACGCATGCGCAATGCGTTGCGAACGAGGTCGCGAATCGTAATCATGCCGCGGCCCTCGAGGTTGGGCGGGCGCGACTCGAGCCGCACGATGTGCTCTTGATTGAGCGCAAGTTCGGCCGCGTCTTCGATGGTCACGATGCGTTCGTTGTTTGGAATGAACGACGACAGGATGTTGAGGAACGTCGTCTTCCCCGAACCGGTGCCGCCGCTGACGACGACGTTGAGTCGCGACTCGACCATCGCTTTCAGGAGGTTGACGCATTCGGGACTGACCGAGCCGAAGCGTAAGAGGTCCTCCATCGTCAACCGCCGTTGGCCGAATCGGCGAATCGTCAGGGTCGAACCGTTCAGCGAGAGCGGCTCGATGATCGCGTTGACGCGCGACCCATCGGGAAGACGGGCGTCGACCATCGGCGAGGATTCGTCGATGCGGCGACCGAGCGGGGCGATGATGCGCTCGATGATCGTTCGTAGATGCCGCTCGTCGTTGAAATGTTTGTCCGAAAGTGAGAGCTTACCGCTGCGCTCGACGTAGATCATCGTCGGGCCATTGACCATGATTTCGCTGACGGCCGGGTCGCGCATCAGGTCTTCGAGCGGGCCCAGGCCGAGCAGTTCGTCGATGATCTCTTGCTGCAGTTCGGCGCGCTCTTCGAGCGAAAGCCGCTCGGCATTTTCGGAGAGCACTTGCGCGGTGACGTCGTTGATCTGCGCGCGCAATTCGGCGATCTTCTGATTGTCGGTGTGCGCTCGGCTGGCTGCGACGACGTCGATTCGCTTGGTGACCAGCTCGTGGATCTCACCCTTGAGCCGTTCGCGACCGTCGTCCGAACCGGCGCGAACGCGCGCCTCCGACGAATAGCCGTTCGGGGACAGCACTTGCGCCATGGGGCCGAGCGCGTTGCTCGGAGCGATCGACGAAGTGCGGCGCGGGGCTTGCGTACCGGCCGCGGGCCGAAGCGCGTCGAGCGGCTCTTCGGGTCGAATCCCCGCAAAGCGCTTGGCCAGCGTCTCGATCGCCCGGCCGAAGTTGCGATCGCTCCGCGCGGGGACCTCGGCCACGACCTGGCTGCCCAGCGCCTTCTCGAGTTCACGGGCGGTGATCTCGGCACGTCCGGCCCGCAAGTTCGTCACGAGGGACACCCGCGCCATCGGAATGCCGAATTTCGCGAGGTCGCCGATCAACGAGCGAGCTGCCGCGCTTCCAAGAAGATTTGGTTCGAACACGAGCACGAACCGCGAAACTCGCGCGATCAGCGGACGTAGGGCTCCCGAAAATGGGGTCGGCGCGTCGAGCAGCACGACGTCGTTCTGCGCGTCGAGGGCATCCGCGACGCCCTCGACGTCCTCGGGATGCAGCATGAACGAGTTGTCGAGACTGTCGGTCAATTCGACGGCGGTGAGACCGTCTTGCTGGATGACAGAATAGGCCCCCGTCGACCGTTCCGAGTCGAACGCGCGCACCGCGTCGAGCAAGACCGCGACGTTGCGCCGGCCGGAGAGGTCGCCATCGACGATCGCTACCTTTTTTGCCCGGCGCATCGCGCGCGCGACTTCGATCGTGATCGTGGTGGCGCCGGAGCCGCCCTTCGCATTGATGAGGGCAACGAAAGCGGCGCTCATCGGCCTTCTGTCGTTATCCGGTCGCCATCGATGATCGTGACCGCTGGACGAGCGAGAACGGGCGGCGGTCGAACCGCGAACGCCGGCGGTGGGACGTTCATGAACGTCGGAAGTTGCGGCGCGGGTGCGCTCGCCGGCGCGGAGCCGGTGTCGGGGAAGACCAAGTTTTCAGCGAGCATCGAACGCACGGGTTCCTGCGGCGGACGCAAGGCCAGACGCAGCGTGGTATTGAGGTCGGCCATCGTCAGCAGATCGGCCTGCTCGGTGTTGATTCCGAGCGTTACCGTCACCATGTTCGCATTGTCGGGCGACGGCGTCGCGCCGGCGGTCTCGAGCGTCTGATTGATGGCGAGGACGAGCGCGCCGCGGATGATGGTGACGGCTTTGGGTTGGATGCCCGGTGCGCGCGGCACCGAAGCTAAAACGTCGACCCGATCGCCGGGCTGGATCAAACCCGAGACGGCCTTGACTCGATCGACGGGAATCGAGAGAGCTCGCATCCCCGGTTTGAGGCGGACGGTCAATCCGACTTCGACCGGACGGCCGACTTTCGTGGCCGTCAGCGTCGAGCCGGCGGGAATCGTAATCAGCGCGATGTCGCCTTCGGCTTGTTTCCCGTCGGCGAGCGCGCCCGGCTCGATTTCGGTAACGGCGCGCTGCGTCCGAGTCAACATGTCCGGCGTGATTTTCGCGCGCGCGGCGATGTCGCGCGCGGCGATGACGACCGGGCGCATCTCAACCTGTTGCTGCTTTACATCAGCCTGGCGTTGGAGCGAAGTAAGATAGCGCAGCGTCAAGATGCCCGTACCGAGGGCCAAGACGACGGCGACGATGAGGGTGATGCGTCGGGTGTTCACAGAGAAAGCCTCAAGAACGGCGCGGCGGTGTGAGAGAGTGCGACCGCGATCGCGCCGCAGGCGATCGCAACCGCGTATGGGAGCATGATCGGTTTCCGAGGAGCAACCGGAACAGTGCCCTTATAAGCAATCGGCCGTAACACGAGCACAATCGAGAGGAGGACGCTCCGCAGGCGGCCGGTTACCCCGGCAACGACCAAGGCGAGCAGCCCGCCGCCGATCGCGGTGTAGACCAAAAACGGGACGGCGTCGGGAAAACCGAGCGCGGCCGCGGCAGCCGCCGCCAATTTCACGTCTCCGCCGCCAAGCCAGCCCATCGAGAACGCGCCGAGGCCGAGGCCCAGGACCGCGACGAGCGCAGCCAGCGAGACGGCAAACGAGCCGAAACCTTGGGCGGCATGCAAGCCGAGCGCGGTCACGGCGAGGCCGATCGTCAATGCATTGGGGATCCGGCGGGAGGTCACATCGGTAGCGACTGCGATCCCGCAGGCCGCCAGGACGATCCAGATCGCGGGCGACATGATTTGGTGGTGGCTCCAAAAGGGGGCGTTGGGGAACTCCGCTCGCCGTGCGTGCGGGGGCGCGCGCCGAAAGCGCGGCAGCGTGGGGAATAAAAACCCCCCAGCCCCCGGGCGGCAAAGCCCGGACGCTGGGGGCGTTTTTCGGTCTAGCTGAGTTGGTTCGAGGCGTTCTGAAGCGAGTTGTTCGCTTTGTTGCCGAGCGTACGAAGCGCGGCCATGGCCACGATCGACACGAGGGCGATGATCAGCGCGTATTCGACGAGCCCTTGGCCGTCGTCGTTGCGAAGCATCGCGGTGAAGTTCTTGAGCACGGGATCTCCTTTTTGATTAGTGTTAGTTGCCGGTGTGAGTGAAGGTGTTTCCAGTTACTGGATTGAGCGAGGGGGACGCTCGGACGGAACCGAGAGGTCCCCGTTCGGCGCCTTCACCTCGAACCGGAGCGACGCACTCGCGACGCCTGGTACGGATGAAGCGACCAACGTGAGGTAGGCTCCGCGCATGTATCCGGGGCCGATTGGAACGCTCGCTCGAAAGCGACCGTCCGCGTCCGCGAACACTTGCCGGCGAGACAGCACGGCATCCGGAATTTCCGACGAGAACGTGCCGACTAACGTTAGGGTTATCGGCATGTTCGGGGCCGGAGTTTTACCGGTGACGTCGAGTTGTTGAGTACCGGGAATCTGTCGCGCATCAAGTAACGAGATCGGACCCGTTACGAGTGCCGACGACGACCGGGTTGTGATGGGCATCACTTCGGATGGTCCACCGATCCCGCCGGGATACAGCGTCGCGATCGCCCGAAGACGCGCGATGAACTGCGGCGAGACGAAGAGGTCGTTCCGGGAAAAACGCGGCGCCACGCCGTCCATCGCTTCGGTGCGATCGTTGACGTCGAAGAGCCGCTCGCCGGGGCGGACCAGAATCGTAACGCCGGGCCGCGAAAGCGACACGGCATCTTCGGGGCCGAGATAGGCATACGTATATCCCAACTCCGCCGCCACGCGCGAAAGCGCAACGTCGCCTCGAGCCTCGATCGCCACGGGCGTAACCGCAGCAAAGGCAACCGACGCGAGTGCTACACCAAGCGTAAGACGATTCAAGTACATAACCTCCGTTTCGGAACTCTACAGTGTTGCTTAACCAGAACGCAATCGTTCAACAAAAAGTTTTACCGAACGACCACACAGCGTTGACGCGTTAACGCCGGCGCGTGTGATGCGCGTCACAAGGACTCGCTACGTTCATTATCATGTTCGTGCAAATGCTGCCGAATACTTAGACAAATCGCCGTTGGAGTTTTTTTGTGATCATTCGACCCTGTGCAAGCATCCCGGCCGTCGCGGCGTTGGCGTTGAGCCTCGCCGGCACGGCTGTTCCTGCAAGTGCGGATCAAGTTACCATTATCTCGGTGCAAACCGGACACTCGCTTCTGCTCGACGCGCCTCATCTTACGCGCGTCGCCGTCGGCGACAGTCGCATCGCCGGCGTAGTGCCGATCGGCACGTCGCAGGTGGTAGTAAATGGTAAATCGTCGGGGCATACGACGATTTTTGTTTGGAACGGCGGCCGGCGGCAAAGCTACGAAGTCACCGTAACCGAGCAAGGCTTCGACGACGTCGCAAAGATTTTACGGTCGGCGATCAACGAACCCGACGTGCAAGTCGTCGCCTACGAAAGCAACGTCTTCATTCGCGGCAGCGTCTCCGACGCGGCGGCGTTCGCGCGCCTGAACGACATTCTCGCGCGCTTCAGCGGAGCGAAGTTCAATTCGACCAAGGGCGGAGACGCCAAGATCGTCAACATGGTAACCGTCGCGCGGCCCCTCGGCGATCTGCAGCAGCGGCTCGCGATGATTCCAGGCTCCGGAGACTTGCGAGTCGACCCCGATGCGAAGGGTAACGTGATCGTGAGCGGCTCGGTGCGCGATCGCGCGACGGCGGAAGCCGTCCTCAATAAAGTCCGCGGGCTTGCCGGACCGTTCCTCGCCTCCGACGGCAAGGTCATCGATCGTCTCGCAACCGACATGATCAGCCAGGTCGACGTAAAAGTCTACATATTAGAAGTAGACAAAACCGCCCAGAGTCAGCTGGGACTGCGCTTGCAAGGTGCTTTGCTCAACGGCGCGGCAACGGTCGGCGGCGGCGCGACCGCCGGCGGGCAGACCTTCACGGTTGGGCCGCCGCAGATCGTCGGCATCGAGAACCCCAATCCGTCGAATTCCTTCGGCCGCGCCCTCGGCATCGGCAACATCGCCCGCGCGACCTTGCTCGCGCCGACGCTCGACCTGCTGCTGGCCGAGGGTCACGCCAAGGTGCTCTCCTCGCCCGATCTCGTGACGCTCCCCGGAAACGAAGCGACGTTCTTGGTCGGCGGAAAGATCCCGATCCCCGTCTCCAACGGCTTGGGCAGCGTTACCGTCCAATATCAAGATTTCGGCGTCAAGCTCAAAGTCACGCCGACCGTCCTCGGCAACGGCGGCGTCGATTGTAAGATCAGCCCTGAAGTTTCCAATTTAGACTTCGCCGACGCGGTGACGCTCAACGGTTTCACCATCCCGGCCTTGAAGATCAGCACCCTCTCCACCGACGTCATCACCCAAACCGGCGAAAGCATCGTGATGGGTGGACTGTTGAACCGCATCGAGTCGGTAAACGTGCAGAAGATCCCGTTGCTCGGAGACATCCCAATCCTCGGCAAGCTCTTCCGCTCAACCAGTTATCAGAAGAGCGAAACCGACGTCGTCTTCGTCCTTACGCCGACGATCATCACGCGCTAGGAGCAAGTTCGAGGACCCTGCGACCTGTCACGCTGAGCGAAGCGCCCTGAGCTTGTCGAAGAGCGCGAAGTCGAAGCGCAAACGGGACCCCGTTTGTCCTTCGACTCCGCTCGCTGCGCTCGCTTCGCTCAGGATGACAGGTCGCGGAGGCAGATCACATTGTGACCTGCACACGTGCGCTGAGACGCAATCCGGTGTACGCTTAGACCGGGGCCACGGAGGGCCTCAACGTTTGAGTCGCAGCATCGTCTTCGGCCGCTCTACCGACGCGGGCCGTCTTGATTATATCGACGGGCTTCGTGCCGTAGCGGTGATGTCGGTGATGTTCTTTCACGCGCGCGTCCACGCTCCGGGGATTCCTCTTAACCATTTCTTTCTCGAGGGAACCCACGGGGTCGATCTGTTCTTCGTCCTCTCCGGCTTTTGCCTCGCGATGCCGACGCTGCAGAAGCTGCGGCGCGACGGAGCGATGCGTTTCGACCTCGTCGGTTTTGCCGCAAAACGTTTTCTGCGGATCGTTCCGCCCTACGCCTTCGCCGTCGTAGCTTTCGCCCTGGCAGGAACGTACGCAATGAGCCGCGGCGTCGCGCTCCCCGGCGGAATGCTGCCGCACTTCGATTGGATCGACGCCGCGACCGAATTGATCTTCGTCGACCGCAGCAACCAGCATCTCAATCAATCGTTCTGGTCGCTCGCCATCGAATTCCGCTGGTACTTCCTTTTCCCGCTGATGCTGGCGCTGTGGGCTTCGCGGGCGCGCGCCTTCATCGCGCTCTTGTTCGGCGTCGTATTCGCCGCCGAATTGACGCGTGCGACCAGCACCGACCTCGGCGTCCTCCCGGCTTTCATGCTCGGGATCGTCGCCGCGCACATCCGCGTTCAGCGTCATCCGCTCGCACGTTTCGCTCCGCCGCTCGGCTTCATCGCGGTCTTTGCCGCGCTGGGACTCGAGAATCTGCACCATTTCCCGGTACAAACCAACCCCGGCTGGCATCTCGTCGCCTTCACACTCGTCGTCGCCGCCGGCCACGAACCGTGGCTGCAACGCGTACTCTCGTGGCGCTGGCTTTCATCGCTCGGGATCGCCTCCTACAGCATCTATCTCGTTCACGAACCGATCGTCTCGGCGACGATGTCGCTCCTGGTACCTCGACTCGGATTCGGCAGCTCGCTGCCGATCGCAATTGTCTTCGGCTTGAGCGGCGGCCTCGCAATGTGGGCACTCGTCGAACGGCCCCTGACCCATCGCAGCGTCGTCGCCGCCTTCGTCGTCTCCACATCGAAGCGGATCTCCGGCCTCTTCACCCTAGCCGGGATACCGCTCGAGATGCGGCTCGCCACCGCGCTGCCCGCAATCGCCCCGGCCCACGTCGCCCAAGTCATCCCGTTCTCGGGAAGGGACCAAGCCGCAGACTGTTAAGGTCGTTTGCGTGATTTCTCGGACGCGCGATCGCATTGCCGCCGGGTTGTTTGCGTTGGCAATCGTACTCTCGCTGACGCTTGCAGCCTCGGGCGCCGTCCCGTTTCCGTCGCGCGCCTTCCTCTATGACTATCGCGCATTCGCCTGCGCGGGGAAGATCGCCGGAACCGCCGCCGATCCGTATCTCGCCGAGCCACTGCGAAGCTGCGAGCACCGCAGCGGTTTGCTCGCAGGGCGGAGCGATCTTGCCTTGCTCGCGGTTCCGGCACCGCTGCCGGGATATGCACTCGCGCCGTTCGCGCTGCTCGGAAGGTTGCCGAGCGCACTCGGCGCGACGCTCTGGCTGCTGATTTCCCTGTTCGGAGCGGTCGTTGCCGTTCGCGCCTTGATCGCCATCGCGCGTATTCGGGCGCGCTTCGTACTGCTCGCGCTCGGCCTCCCGCTCGCGCTTGCGCTCGTGCTCGGACAACTCGTGCCGCTTGCCCTGGGCGCGCTGTGCTTCGGGGCTCTCGCGCTCGAGCGCGGAAACTACAGGCTCGCCGCAATCGCGATCTGGTGCGCGATGATCGAACCTCACGTCGCGTTGCCCGCGCTGATCGCGCTGCTCGTCTTCGTGCCGCGAGCCCGCCTCGTCGCAGCCGGCGGTGCGATCCTCGCGCTCGTACTATCGGTGGCGTTGCTCGGCATCTCGAAGAACCTCGAATACTTGGCCGGCGTCTTGCCGGCGCATGCCCTGAGCGAACTCGCCAACGAGGAGCAGTACAGCCTCGCGTATTGGTTGCATCTCGCCGGCGCCGGAGACGCCCTCGCGCTGCGGCTGGCCGACGCTTGGTATCTCGTGACGCTGGTCGCCGGACTGTTCCTCGCACAACGTCTGGTCGCGCGCGGTGGACCGCGCTCGCTGTACGTATTGATTCCGGCTGCGCTAGCAGTTGTCGGCGCGCCGTTCGTGCACGTTCAGCAGATGGTCTTCGCGCTGCCGGCGATACTCGTACTCTCGGGTCGAATCGCGCCACGCGCTCGAGCGCTCCCGGTCGCGATCGTCTTGCTCTCCGTTCCTTGGGGCGCGTTCGCCCTGCTCACGATAGCCATGCCGCTCGTCGCCTTCACGATCGGGATGCTGACGTACGAATTATTGGGCGCACGGCCGTTGGTCGCGACGCTTTCCGGATTGCTCGCCGCAGCCTTCATCGACGTGTTAGCGCAATCGCTGTTTCCTCGACCGGACGCGACGACCGCCCTCGCTCCCTTCGGCGATGGGCGGCTTCTCGCGGAAGCGAGCTGGACCGCGTACATTCGAAGCAGCTTCCATCAAAACGTCGTCGTCTTCGGGTTGGCCAAGATCCCGACGCTCGTCGGACTCGCCTTCGGGATCACCCTCGTCGTGCGCGCGGCGCTTCGCGAGCGCCCTCCCCTCGGCGCGGCCCACAACCCGGCTCCCGCTTGACCCGCCGGGGACGCTCAGTGGCCGAACCCCGGCGGCCGACAACTGGGGTATCGTGCGCAGATTCAGCTTGGGTGCGGCGGGGGCGCCGCTTTTGGTTATTGCAGCCCTGTTCTGCGGTGGCTCCGGATTCGCCGGCGCGCAGACCGTAAGCAACGTGCACGGCGTTCAAGTCATCTCGGGTGACGACCCGACGCCGGCGCCGCATAAGCGATTGAAGCCCCAAGCGTCACGGCCGAAGCCGAAGGACAGTCCGAAGGCTGAGTGGTCGCCGCTGGCCGACGTCGTCGTTCGAAACGCGCTTGCCTTCGTCGGCACGCCCTATCTCTGGGGCGGAACATCGCCGCGCACGGGCTTCGATTGCTCGGGTTACGTTTGGTACGTCTACGCGAGCGCGGGGATCGGGATACCTCGAACCGCCGACGCGCAATTCGCCGCGGGCCAAGCGATCGCGGGCGACCCGGAACCCGGCGATCTCGTCTTCTTTCAGACCTACGATTGGGGCGCTTCGCACGTCGGCATCTATTTGGGCAACGGTTGGTTCGTCCAAGAGATCTCGCCGAACGTTCACCTTTCGAATTTCAACTCGACGTATTTTCGCAGCCGCTACATCGGCGCGCGCCGCTTCATCCCGGCGTGAGCGCGCGGACGCGCATCGGCGCGCTCGCGCTGACGCTCGTCGCTTTCGCTTGGCTCTACGCGAGCCGCGATCGCATCAATACCTCGGCATTCGGTTACGATTTCGTCGCCTTCTATTGCGGCGCGTCGATCGCGAGCGAAGGAGGCGACCCGTATCGCACGGAGCCGCTGCGAACCTGCGAACATCGAGTCGGACGTCAATTCCGGCCGGACAGCCGCCTCGTCGTCCCGGCGCCGTTGCCGGGCTACGCGCTCGCCTTCGTCGCACCGCTGACGCGCCTCTCGTATCCGCGCGCGCTCGCGTTCTGGAGCGTGCTGCTGCTCTTGGCGTACGCGGTTTGCGTCGTCACCGTCATTCGCCTGAGCGGGCTTTCGCTGCCGGTCGTCATAGCGGCGACGGCGCTCTCGCTCGGCATCGTCTCACTTTTTCTCGGACAGCTCGTTCCGATCGCGCTGGCCGCGCTCTGCCTCGCTGCGACGGCCGTCGAGCGCAAGCGCCCGTCTGAAGCGGCCGCATGGTGCGCGCTCGCGCTGCTCGAGCCGCATCTCGCCCTCCCCGCGATTGCGGCGCTGTTCGTCGCGCGCCGGGCGATGCGCGCGCCGCTTGCGATCGCGCTCGGCGCGCTGGTCGCGCTGTCGTTCGCGTTTCTCGGGCCGGCGCTCAACTTCGAATACGTGGCGCGCGTCCTCCACGCGCAGGTCGCGAGCGAGATCGCGCGCAGCGACCAATTGAGTCCCGTCGCACTCGCCTATCATCTCGGGCTGAACGAAAACGTTGCGGTCACGCTCGGCAGCGCGACCTACGTTGCCGCCGCCGCGCTCGGCGTCGCGCTCGCGCTCGCGGCCACGCGCCGAGGCGGCGCACGGGCGGCGCTCGTCCTCGTTCCGCCGGCGATCGCGCTGCTCGGTGCGCCTTACATTCACGTTCAGCACTTAGCGTTTGCGCTGCCGGCGGCGTTGTTCTTACTCGGGCGCACTGAATGGAAGGCGCCCGCAATGCTCGCCGTCTTCCTGCTCGCGATACCCTGGATCGTGCCGTATGATGCGACCCCCCTCGCACCGTTCGCCGCCCTCGCCGTCGCGGTGCTGGCGTGTGGCCTGCTGGGGCTTTCACCGTTGCGAGGTGCGGGTCTCGGGTTAGCCGCTGCGGCACTCGTCTTCCTCATACAGGCATCGCTCGCGCCTCACGTCCCGCCGCCGCCGTCGGCCTACGCCGCCATCTCGGGCACCGATCTCGCCCAAGCCGATTGGCGGATTCTGATCGCGGCAGGCTTCCGCGATGACGTCCCGCTCTTGACGGCCCTCGCCTTACCAACCTGGATTGCATTGATCGCGCTCGTGGTCGCCGCGATCGCAGCGGCGAAGAAACATGCCTTTCTTCGGGCCTCCGCCGCGCACTAGCGGGCCTATAACGGAGCCGCTACTTCGCAGAACCTCCGAAGAACTGGACGAAGACCGTCCCATCTTTGTTTTGAAAGATCCCCATGTCGATCGTGCCGTTTTCGAGCGGCATGTGCGTGTTCTGGAAGTTCCCACACCTCACACCGAACGCTCGTTGCACGTCGGGAGTGCGATCGGTCGGGGTTGACCAGACCGCGTCGAGTTGGCCCGCGTGATAACGCATGAACGTCATCACATACGGATTGCACTTGCCCGAACCGCCCGTCAAGACTTTGACGCTGTCGCCGTTGCCGAGGACGATCGTCGCGCAGAGCTCGCCCGGCGCACATTTCGGCGTCGCCGTCGCGACCGCGCCTCCCGAATACGTTACCGGTCCCGCCGAACCGTCCGCGCTCGCCGCGACCGGCCACATCATCGCGGCGGCGCACAGCGCGCCGCTCATCACCTGCTGAAACTTCATCGATGGGCACTCCTTTCGCATGCGAAATTCAATAACGCCGAGAGCACGACCTAGCCGCAGATTTCGGCGCGGCGAACCGATGTTCGCGCAGGAGCACGGCCCGCTGAAGCGACAAAAAGCTGCATGCTTTCGTGGTTGGCCGCACTTCATATCATCTTCGTTTTCTATGCGTTCGCGCTGACGGCCGGCGTCGGCGTTGTCTACGGCGCCATCGGCCGTTCACTGGACGTGCGCGCAATCCGAGCCGCATCGCGTATCGCACGGCCGTTGCTCATTGCGGGCAGTGGCCTCTTGGTACTCGGCATCGTCTTCGGATTCGGGACGGCGTCGACGGCCCGCTACGACCTCGGTTCGCACTGGCTGCTGGTCACGTACGTCCTGGTCGCGCTCTTGCTCATTCTCACGGGTGCCGTTCACGCGCCCTTCGCGGCGAGACTGCGCCGCGCGGCGGACGCCTGCCCCGACGATCAACCCTCGCCGCAGTTGCGCGCGCTCGCCGAAGATCGCCTCGCGCTCGCTGCCGGACCGCTGACGGGCATCGTCTGGCTCGCCATCATCGTCATGATGGTCGTCAAGCCGTTCTAGGCCGAGCCTTTATCTAAGGCGGGCGTTGCGCAGCGCCTGTTCGCGAACGATCGCGATCAACTGCTGCTCTTGGCGCTTGAATCGAAAGTAGAAGTTCGCGACGGCGAACAACCCGCCGACGATTGCAAAATAAATGACGAGGTCGGCGCCGCGGCCGACGCCGACCCGCTCCGCCGCCCATTGCGCCGCATTCGGCCAGACGACGAACGCGATACCGACGCCGAGCAGCCCGAGCGCGCCGAGCAACTGCAATCCGCCCAGCCGGTGACTCGCGACGTACATGCCGAAAACGATGATTGCGAAGAGCAATATGGATCCAATCATGGACGAATCACCGAGTCCAGGCCGCGTACATCAAGTCGAAGAGGATCTTGACGGAGTTCGTCACGCCTTGTCCCTTCCCGAGAGAGTATGCCGTATAGGCGACGCGCGCCGGAACCTCGACGTAGCGCAGCGGTTCGCGCGCGATCGCGGCCAGGATTTCGGAGGCGTGGGCCATCCCGGGTTGGTGGATACGAATTCGTTCGGCTGCGTCGCGCGTGAACAGACGCAACCCGTTGTGCGCATCGGTCAGCTGCAACCCCGTTTGCAAACGCGTGAGCGCGACGGCGGCGCGCAAGGTCACACGGCGCAGCGCCGGCATCTGCGGAGCGGATACCAGGAAACGCGAACCTAGCGCGACGTCGGCGCCTGAGGATGCAAGAGCCGCCTCCAGTGCGGCGATCGATGCCGGATCGTGCTGGCCGTCGGCATCGAAGGTGCAGACGTGCGAGGCTTTGCGCGCGAGCGCATAATCGATTCCGGTCTGCAACGCCGCGCCTTGGCCGAGGTTGATCGCGTGCCGCACGACGACCGCGCCGGACTCGAGGGCGATCTCTCCGGTCCGATCGCTCGAACCGTCGTCGACGACGACGACCCTCGGCAGACGTTCGCGCAGGCCGCGCAGGACGCCGCCGATCGCGCCGGCTTCGTTGTAAGCCGGGATGACGACCCAAAGCCCCGGCTTGCGCCGTTCGCGCGTAAACATACTCTTAGGGTCATCGACCCCCTGGGGAGGGCGGTTTAGGTCAAATTGTGCGCGGTCACCGGCGTTCGACGACGACGTTAACGGAGGCGCGCGAAGGGTGGGGATAGAGGGGGTCACGCTCAACCACGTCGAGGCTCAGGCGGTGGACCCCGGGGGACAGTCTAGCGGCGTCGAGCGTGGCGGTGAATCCCGAGTGCAAGAGATCGTCGTCGTGCAGGCGGTCGACTGCGTCGGGTCGGCGCAAGCCATAGCGCGTCGCCAGAATACTGTTTACGGGATAGCGCGCCGTTCCCACAGCATCGTTCTTTGTAAAGGCATCCAATATGATATCGCGGTGGTGCACCGGCGGCGTACGATCGATGCGGATGTCGACCGAAATTGCGGGTCTGCCGGTACGGGAATCGATCGCCCAACCGTCAACCGGATACTTGCCATTGCTGAGGCGCAGCGGTTCGCTTTGCGGCAAATACAGATTGTACGGACCAAGGCGGGTGATGCGCGCTTGGTACTCGAGGTGATTGATCTCAGGCGGCGACTCATAGAAACGCGCTTCGAGCGCGGTGAATCCGGCAAACGTTCCCACGATTGAATATGCGAACAGCCCCCCGGCGAACGTACCGGCGAGAAAGCGTCGCGACCGTTGCCTTCGGACTAATTGCGGCGCGTAGACGGTCGCACAGAGCGATGCCGGCAAGATGAACGGCAGCCAGTAACGGCCTTGCGTCCCGAGTTGGCCGCCCGTCGAGATCAGCACGATGAAAATGACCGCGCCGAACAGGAAGTAACTATTCAGGATGACGTCGGACGCGAGCAACCTCGCCGCCGCATACGTCGAACGCCGCCGTGCGACCGTTGCAAGACGGGCCCAGACAAGGGTGGTGCGCACGACCATCATCACCGCGATAATCTGCGTGACGAGTCCGATCAACGTGAAAACGAAATCGGTGAACTGCGGCGATCCGAACTCGAATCGGTAGCCGGTCCACGAGATCATCCCCCAGTACGAGACGAACGGCAGTCCGTAGTAGAACGTCGTGCGCCACGCGTTCGCGAGCTGCTCGAGGACGTAGCCCACGAACGGCAAGACGCCTTTCGCCCACATGAAAGCGAGTGGGTTCGCGTTCGCGGAAACTGATTGCGCGAATTGATGGCCGGCGCCGGCGCTAACCCATACCGTCGAGAGCCCGCAAAGAATCGCCGGCCCGACGACGAGCGCGAGAAACGCGGCCCAACCTCCGGGCGATTTCAAGCGCGGCGCACTGCGCAGCGTGCGTTCGGCGAACGCCGGCAGCGCCGCGGCGGCGAAGTACTGCGGTTTGGTCAGCACGAGCAACCCGAGAGCAAGTCCGAGCCAGAGCGCGGGGCGTACAACGTCGGATTCGCGTCGCAATCGAATGGAGAGATAAAAGACGAGCGCGACGGCAGTGAACGCGAGGTTATCGGATTGCACGTAGGCCGAGACCCACGACGTCAACGGAAACCACGCGATCGCCGCCAGCAGTGGAAGCCGGAGAAATGAGTTGAGCCGCAGTTCGACCAGCGTCAGCCAGGTTAAGGCGAGGGTGATGCACAGCAGGGCGACGTTGAAAAGCCGCGCCGCGAAGAATTCGGCGAGCACCGAGCCGCCGCCGACGAGTGTGCCGACTGCGATGGCGACGGCGTCGAGTGCGTAATAGAGGTAGGCGTACTGACGCGCGATCCAGGGGACGCGGCCGCCGTTATGCTTGAGAAAGTCGGCCGAGACGTGCGGGGCACCGCGCTTGACGCGCTGGAAAAATTCCGGACTCCCATAGCCCGCACCGGCGTGCTCTATGGCGCCGGGGACGCGACCGTCTTGGTTGTAGCGCATCGCGCGAAAACCGCTCGCGTCTTCGAGGTACCGAATCGTCGGGTGGACGTCGGTCGCCGCGCGTGCGTCGCGCGCCAGGATCGGCGCGTGTGATGTGAACAGCGCGAAGGCATAATCGGCGTGCGCGTTTTCGTCGGGCGATTGAAAAAACGGGACGCGGAAAACCCAGACCAGCGAAAGCGCCAGCCCGACGGCGACGATCGCGGCGGCAGCGAGTCGTTCGCTGGTATTCGTCACGCGCCGACCGGCGCTTTCAGTGGACGGTTCAACCGCGCGGTGGATCGCCCCAACCCGAGCGCACGTACTTCCCATCGACGACGATGACCGGAACCGTCGGATCGCCGTCGCTGTAGGCCAACATCCGCGCGCGAGCCGCAGGGTCGTTTTGGGCGTCGTGGACCTGGTACTCGACGCCGCACGCGTCATAGTACTCGCGCGCTTCAGCACAATACGGGCACGTCGGCGAGACGTAGAGTTCGAGCCGCTGGTCGGAACCGACGTCCCGGTAGTTCACGAGCGCAGCGCTCGCGCGGGAGCCGCCGCCGTCGCCGGGACTTCGGTCAGCGCGCTCCAGATGTCGCGCAAGAACGAGGCCGCGTCCATCACGAGCCCGATCGTCTGCGTCGTCCCGCGGTCGGTTAATTTGGTCACGCTGGCCGGGTTGATGTCGACGCAGATCACCTTGCAGGCCGCCGGCAGCAGATTACCGACCGCGATCGAGTGCAGGAGCGTCCCCACCAGCAGCGCCATCCCGATCTCGGGGACGTAGGCGCGCATCGCGCGCTGCGCTTCGACGGCGTCGGTGATGACGTCGGGGAGCGGGCCGTCGTCGCGAATCGAGCCGGCGAGGACAACCGGGATCTTCTTCTTATAAGCCTCGTACATGATGCCGCTGCGCAACACGCCTTTATCGATGGCTGCCTGGATTCCACCGAGGCCGCGAACGCGATTGACGGCGCGCAGGTGGTGGACGTGGCCTTCTTCGACCGGGAACGCGTCGCTCAGATCGACCCCGAGGGACGTCCCGAAAAACTGCGATTCGATGTCGTGCAAGGCGAGCGCGTTCCCGGCAAAGAGCGCGTCGACGTAATCGTGCCGGATCAGTCGCTCGAGATACTTTCCGGCGCCGGTGTGGACGATCGCCGGCCCGCCCACGAGCAAGACGCGTTTGCCCTCGGCATGCGTCGCGACCAATTCGCGCGCCACTTCGGTCAACAGCGACTCTTTCGGTTTTTCGCTCGAGACCGTCGAGGACATGAACTCGAATACTTGCCGCCGGCGCGCTCGATTGAGCGCTTGGACGCGGACGCCGCTGTGGCCGACGACGACCCGTTCGCCCTTGCGGACGTCGGGCGGCGCGACCGTGCGCGCGCTCTCGTAATCGATGACGATCGCGCAGTCCATCTCCGGCAGCGCGACCGGAAGCCAGTCGCCGTCTACGCGGACTTCGGTCTGCAAGTTGGTCGTCGCATAGAATTCCTCGGGGAGGACGCCGTCACGCGGAGCCGCTTCGGTCTGCGCGTCGGTGTCGTCGGCGACGATCGCCCCGACGTCGCGCAGCTTATCGAGCAGTTCGCCGAGAACGTCCTCTTTGTCGGCCTCGATCCGCAGGCGCGCGGTGCTGGGCTCGGTGGCAGTTTTGCCGACGTTGAAGTTGTCGATCGTGTAGCGCGCGAACTCGTTATCCATGATGATCTCGAGAACGCGCCCGAAGACGCCCGAGTCGAGAATGTGACCGCGCAACTCGATCTCGCGAACGAATGGCCCGCCGGCGCTCTTGGTAGAATCCGTCATTGAGCCTCACGTTCGTGCCGACGCCGCTCGGCAACCTGCGCGACATCACGTTGCGCGCCCTCGACGTTTTGCGCGATTGTGTTTTAGTCGTGGCCGAGGACACACGCGTCGCGCGCCGCTTGCTGGCGGCGCACGGAATCACGGGAAAACCGCTGCTGAGTTACCGCGAACAAAACGCCGCACAGGCGACGCCTTCGATTCTCGCGCGCGCGCGGGATGCGCTGGTCGCGGTCACGACCGACGCGGGGATGCCCGGCCTCTCCGATCCCGGACGCGAGCTCCTGGTTGCGGCGCGTGCGGCCGGAGTAGCAGTCGAAGTCTTGCCCGGACCGGTAGCCTTCGCATGCGCCGCGGCCCTCTCCGGATTTCCGCTCGAAGGACTCGTCTTCGGCGGCTTTCTTCCGCGCGCGCGAGGCGAGCGGGCCGACGCGTTGCAAAGCGCGCTCGGCGCGGGTGCGACGCACGCGTGGTACGAGTCGCCGCAACGAATCGTCGCGACCCTCGAAACCCTCGCCGCACTCGATCCGGCGGCGACGGTTTTCGTCGCGCGCGAAATGACCAAGCTCCACGAGCAACAGATCCTCGGGACGCCGCAGGAAGCCTTAGCGGCGCTCGAACGCCCCGTCCGCGGCGAGATCACGCTCGTGCTCGGCCCGCGCGCGGCGTCGAAATCGCGGCGCAGCTCCGAAGACGTCGAGACGGCGATCGACGCGGCGCTCGATGCAGGCCTTTCGGTGGCCGCCGCCGCCAAGATGCTGGCGCGCGAACGCGACGAGCATCGCACCGAACTCTACGCGCTCGTCGCTGCGCGCAAGAGCGCCCGCTCCGGGAAGCCGCCGCGCACATCTTGAATGGCCGCAGCTAGCCTAATGCGCGCACGCTCCTTTTACGTCACCACGCCGATCTACTACATTAGCGGCAATCCGCACCTCGGACATGCCTACACTTCGATCGCGGCCGACGTTCTTGCGCGCTTTCATCGCACGCGCGGCCAAGCGTTCATGCTGACCGGCACCGACGAGCACGGCCAAAAAGTCGCGCAGGCGGCGGCCGCTGCCGGGCTGTCGCCGCAAGCCTGGACCGACGGCCTCGTTGGGAAATGGAAAGAACTCTGCGCGCGCTACGAGATCGCCTACGACGACTTCATTCGCACCACCGACGAACGCCACGTAAAGGCGGTGGTCGAAGTCTTCGAGCGCTTGAAACAAAGAGGCGACGTCTATCTCGGAAAGTACGAGGGCTGGTACTGTACCAACGACGAGACCTTCTGGCTCGAATCAAAACTCGTCGACGGGCGCTGCCCGAACCCCGAGTGCCGGCGCGAAGTTCAGTGGCTCTCCGAAGACAACTGGTTCTTCGCGCTCTCCAAGTATCGCGACCGGCTGCTGGCCTATTATAAGGAACATCCGCGCTGGGTGCAGCCCGAGCGTTCCTACAACGAGATGGTCTCGACCTTGGAGGGCGGGCTCGAAGACCTCTGCATCTCGCGCGTCAACCTCGATTGGGGGGTGCCGTTGCCCGGCGGCGGCGTCATGTACGTCTGGCTCGACGCGTTGCTCAACTACATCACCGCCCTCGATTGGCCGGACGGCGAACGATTTCGCACCTTCTGGCCGGCCAGCGTGCAGTTGGTGGGCAAGGAGATCGCGCGCTTTCACACGATCATCTGGCCGGCGGTGCTCTGGGCGCTGGAACTGCCGGCTCCCGATCTCGTCTTCGCGCACGGCTGGATGACCAAAGACGGCGAGAAGATGAGCAAGAGCCGTGGCAACGTCATGGATCCGTTCGAATCCGCCGAGCGGTTCGGAGCCGACGCGGTGCGCTACTTTCTTTTGCGCGAAGCACCTTTTGGAAGCGACTTCTCGATCGGCGAAGAGAAGATTCGCCTGCGCCACAACGGCGATCTCGGCAACGACCTCGGCAATCTCGTCCGGCGCACGCTCGCAATGCTTTCGCGCTATCGAAACGGGCTCGTCCCTCAGCCTCCCGATGCGTCGGATCTGGGCGAACGCTTCAGCGACCTCGGCGAGCGGGTCGCCGAACACATCTCGGCGCTCGGTTTTCGGGAGGCCCTTGAAGCGATCTGGGAATTGATCGCCGCGCTCAACCGCGCGATCGACGATCGAAAACCGTGGGAGCTGCACAAGGCCGAACGCGGCGTCGAGTTGGACGCGATCCTTTACGATTGCTGCGAGGGGTTGCGTTGGCTGGCGCATCTTTTAGCGCCGTTCATGCCGACCAAAGCCGGCGAGATCTGGACGCAACTCGGCCTCGAGGGAGCGCCCTCAGGTGACTGGCGCACCGAGCTCCAATGGGGCGGACTCGGCGCCGGCACGGAGACCCGTCCCGCGGCCGAGCCGCTTTTCCCGCGCATTGAACCGGAGGCGGCGTAAGACGCTCGACGACTCTCAGTCGACTTCGCGATGACGGTTGCACTTCGGCGGGGCGACATTGCCTCGACCGGGACGGCAGGCTCGTTCCGTCCATGGAACTCGCGCTGCCTCGTCACTGCTTTGTCGCTACGCCCTCCGGGCTGCGCTCGGCGCAGGCGCCCCGCTCGGCAACGTCGCCCCGGCTCGCGCAACGCTGACATCCCTTAGCGACCTTCCAGTCGCCTCGCTAGATGGGAGGGGCTAGTGCGTATCGTTTCTTTTCGCGAGGCGGTGGTCGAGGACCAAGCCGAGCCGCCGTTCTTCGGTCGCCGCTACGTTTTTGTTTCCACCGCTCGATACGGCAATCAGCGTGTAGACGCGACCGTGGTAACGCACGTTCAGCCGATGATCGGAGACTCGGCCCAAGGTGGTTTGCGCGTCGTCGTGACGAGCGATCACGAAGAACATTCCTTGCTTCCCCGGGTCAGTCGATACGTACTGACAGACGGTGCCGTCGGTCGGCCGCATGCGCATCGGAGCGCCGAACACCGCGCCGATCTGTTGTTCGGAGAGAATCGAACAGGGCACGCCGGCGACGAGTTTTGACGGGTCGCGCGCGGGCGCGAAAGCGAAGACGATAAATAAGACGACGAGCAGCACGACCGCGCAGGATGCGCGGATGATCTCGTTGCGCTCGTTTGATGAGGCACTTTCCAAATAGGACTGTAACATGGCAAGTGCATTACAACACGCGGTCGCGTTTTGCGCATCCGACGTTTGTAGAAGCGACGAACGCGAAGTCTGAATCACATCAAGCCGCTGCGTGACATTCGTCACGCGCTATGACCAATGTCGCATCCGCCCTTCTGAAAATCGTGTTATCGCGCGAGGACTCCCTAGATATCGACGCCGTGCCTGCGAGCGTAGTCGCGCATCTCGGGACTCGCGTACGCGCCGGGCGGAAGTTTCCACCCCGGTTCCGGACCCGGCACGGGGGTGCGTTGCGTCTCCTCGGCGGACATCGTTCCGTTGAACGGATCGCGGTTGGGTGAAAAGTGGATCGGCCACGGCATCGCCTGACGTTGCAGATCTCCGTCCGATATTTGGACGTTACAACTGACGTAGTAATAGTCGAGGCCGTTCTGAACCCAGAACTTGATCGGATCGCAAACGCCTTGATACCCGCGCAGGTCATTGTTTGTCCCGAGCATCTGCATGCGATAGCGCCGATTGGAACCCGGTGTCTGACGCGGCACGACGAGCGGATTCGTATCGCCGCGTGCCTGGGCAATCGTCCGCGAGAGGTCGTTCTCGATGCGGGCGAGTTGTTCTTGACTGAGTCGCGAGGGAAGCGTCGCTTGGCGAGGTCGCGCGGCCTGCTCGGCGGGCCGCTGCAACGCCGCAACGCGCTTTTCGGGCAGCGCGGTCGGCGCGCGCGTCGGTAACGGCGTCGGATTCGGCGCAGCGGTCGGGACGCTCTTCGCGAGTTCGTGCACGACGTTCGCAGGCGCGGGCAACACCGGCAACGTCTGAGGGTTCGGCGGGGATTGCGGACTGCGCGGCTGCGGCGGACGCGAGCGCGTCTTTGCGGCGGGCACCGGTTTTGGCCGCTTGTCGAGGCGGATCGCGCTCGACATCGTCACGACTTCCTTTTCCGGATGCTTGTGAAAGACCTCAAACTTCTTTTCGAATCTGTTCAAAAGATCGTCCACCCGATAGTAGAACAGCGCGCCGATCAGGTGAACGGCGATCGAAGCGATGAGCGCGATCGCCAGGAAGCGCCGCTCGCGCCGGCTGTCCTCGGCGGTCGTGATCATCGGGCGGCCCTAAACCCGCGCCGCCGGGTGGTCGAACCCCCGGAGAGATGGATCCCACCGTCAGCGTCGTCATGCGCGTTTTCAACGCAGAGCGCTTCCTGCGCGAAGCCGCCGAGAGCGTCTTGGCTCAAACCTATGCCGATTTCGAGCTGCTCGCGATCAACGACGGATCGACCGACGCGTCGGTCGAGATCATGCGCAGTTATAGGGACCCGCGCGTCCGCATCGTCACGCAGGCCAACGGCGGAAAGATTGCCGCCGCCGCGCGAGGTCTCGCCGAAGCGCGCGGCCGCTACGTCGCAATCCTGGATGCCGACGATCGCTCGGCGCCCGCTCGCCTCGAACGGCAAGTCGCCTACCTCGACGCACATCCCGGCACGGTCTTGGTCGGGTCGGCGCTGGGCATCATCGACGAACGAAGCGCACGCGTCGGAACCCGCCGCTACCCCGCGGACGACGCGGCAATTCGCCGCGCGATCACGATCTACAATCCGCTCGGGCATTCGTCGCTGATGTATCGTCGCGACGCGGCGCGCGCGGCGGGCGGATACGACCCGCGCTACGTGCTCGAGGATTGGGACCTGAGCTTGCGTTTGCTGCAGCTCGGCAAAGCGGCGAACCTGCCCGACGTCCTTTCGGAGTATCGCGTCCGCACCGACTCGGTCGATGCTCGGCTGATCAAGGTCGTCCTGCGCGGTACGATTGCGGCGCGAGCGCTGGCACATAGGGCCTACGGTTTTCCGCGGTCGTTGCGCAGCCTCGCCGTCGATGCCGGACAGCGCGCGCTGTGCCTCGCACCGGCGGCGCTGGTCAACTGGCTCTGCTTCAAGGTCTTTTACCGCCGCGCTTAAGCGAGCCGAACGTCGGCCACGCCGTGGTAGGATTTCCCCAGGAGCCCGTCGGGTTATGGCCATCCGTTCAATGCGGATCGTTTTGGCCGAGTTCGAGGAGCGACGAGCGTGGAATGGCAGCGCCATTTGAGCGAGGAGCGACGATGAAATCGGCCAGAAACGGACGCAGCCGAAGGCCGTCAGTTGAACTGATGGTCTATGACCCGACGGGCTCCTAACATGACCGATACCCACGCGCACATCCACGACGCGAAGTTCGACGTGGACCGCGCGGAGACGCTTGCCCGCGCCAAAGCGGCCGGCGTGGAGCGCATCGTGACCGTCGGCTGCGACCTCGCCGACAGCCGGCGCGCGCTCGCGGCCGCCGCCGAGTTCGGTCTTGCCGCGTCGATCGGCGTCCATCCCCACGAGGCGCGAGATGCGCCCGGCGATATCGCCGCAGCCCTCGACGCCTTGCGCGCTGAAAGTCCGATCCGCCCCATCGCCGTCGGCGAAACGGGACTCGACTACTACTACGACCGCAGCCCGCGAGCGATCCAGCGCTCCGTCATGGCGGCTCAGATCCGCTACGCGCGCGAGCGCGCGCTGCCGCTGATCTTCCACCAGCGCGACGCGTTCGGCGACTTCGTCGCAATCCTGCGGGACGAGTTCGTCGCTCCGACGCGCGGCGTCGTGCACTGCTTCACGGGCGACGAGGCTCAGGCGCGGACGTTCGTCGACGAGTTCGGTTTGTTGCTCGGAATCGGCGGCGTGGTGACGTTCAAGACCGCGCAGGGTCTGCGTGAAGCCGTCAAAGCGGTCGGCCTCGAACGCATCGTGCTCGAGACCGATTGCCCGTATCTTGCACCCGAACCTCATCGCGGGCGACGCAACGAGCCGGCCTTCGTCGCCGCGACCGCCGCGCGGCTCGCCGATCTTTTCGAGACGGAGCTTGACGAAATCATCGCGCGCACCGACGCCAACGCAACCGCACTGTTCGGACGCTAGGCCCAGAGCCTGGGAGCCGCCTGAGAAGGGCGCCGCGGCGGCGAGCGGCGCGCTATGCCGAGTTCGCCGGCGCTTTTGTTCCCCAATCCGCTTCGAATCGGGCGCGAAGCTGCGCGACGGCCGACGAGTCGCTCGTGCGCATCCCCCAGTCGATCGTCGGGGCCTCGCCGCCGGTCGCATTCGCCGAGCCCAGCCACGCGGACGAGCCGGCGACGCAAAATTTCTCATTCGCCTTCGACCAGCGAACCTCGACGCCGGCCGCGCGAAGCGCCGCGAGGGTTTCGTGTGCGGCGCGCCGTTCCGCCTCCGGCGCCGTAGCGCGATCGGAACGCGTCGTGAGCGCCGCTTGGTTGAACACGAGCCGCAAGTTCTTTTCGCCGCGCCGCGCCCGCTCGAGCAGAGCGCCGCTCACCGCCGACGCACCCAAAGATTCGGTCTCGCACTCGATCGCGGTCCCGGCGGGAGCCTCGCGGATCAACGCCGCCTCGAGCGCGAGCGCGCGATCTTTGCGTAGGGCGAGATCGGCTGTGTCGTACGGCTTCCCTTCGATGGCGGACTCGATCGCCGCCGCGTCGCGTTCGTCGCTGGTCGACACGATGGTATCGTGCGCCGCCCAATTCCGTTCGGCGAGGTAGCTCCGCCCATCGAGCACCGCAGCTTTTAAATGAAGGGGCGCGGCGCCTTTCTTGGTGAGCTGCGCGTCGACGTGGTGCCGGCGCAACGTGCAAACCGTGTCGCGATTGAGTTTCTCGAGTTTTTCCGCGTCCTCCGCATTGCCGGCAAACGGTCGGCCTTCGAGCCGCACGTGGACCTCGGCCCCGCGATCCCCCGCGTCCTCGAGCGCCGCGACGACGCGACTGTTTCGCGGCAAGAGCCACGAGCTCAATTCGATCCGGCGTGCGCGGCCGATCGCCTCGAGGAAGCCGTTTCGATTGTTGAAGGAAATCACAGCGCGAGCGGGAGGGCGAGTTGTGTCGCCGTCTCGGTGGCGGCCGCCAGCGTTTCACCTGCGCCGAAGGAGCGCTGAAGCCAGCCCAACCCGGCGGTCAAGAAGCCTTGAAGTGCTGCGTTCCCGGCGTAGGTCGCAAGGAACGGCGTAGGCGCGGCCGGCCCGGCGCTCGGGACCTGTAACGAGCGGAAAATCATGTCGCCCCGCTGCGAGGCTGCACCCGAAAGCCGGCCTAATTGCGCGATGGCTTCACGCGAGGCGCCGAGGCCGCTTGCGTTGCCGCGGTCGGGCCCGATGACCGAGAAACCGAAGGTCGTGTTCATGGGGTGGCTCCTTTGCGGCGGGGACGCCGCGATGGCCAATCACTCGCTGAGGCATGAACGGCAAGAGGACAACCGGAACCAACCTCGCCGAGTGCAGAAATCCGTCTACGTCCGCGACATGTTCGCCTCGATCGCGCCACGCTACGACCGGGCGAACCGCGTCCTGACGGCAGGCGTGGACGAACTCTGGCGCCGCCGCGCCGTCCGTGAGCTGGGCGCGCCCTCCGGCGGACGCGTGCTCGATCTTTGCTGTGGGACCGGCGACCTGTCGTTCCACCTCGTCCGCAGCGATGCGACGCTACACGTCACCGGGATCGATTTCTGCGCCCCGATGCTCGACGGCGCGAAGGCACGAGCCCCGAAGGCGGCGCCGAACGCCGACGTGCGCTTCATCGAAGGCGACGTGATGGCGCTACCCTTCGAGGATGGCTCGTTCGACGGTGCGATCATGGGTTTCTCGATGCGCAACGTCGTCGACATCGCCGCCACCCTGCGCGAGGCGCGCCGCGTCCTTTCTAAGGGCGCGCGCCTCGTCAATCTCGACGTGACGCGCGCGCCGAATCCGTTGTTTCGGCGCGCCTTCGAGCTCTATTTCTATCACGTGGTGCCGTTGGTCGGCGGACTCGTCGGCGGCTCGAAAAGCGCTTACCGCTATCTACCGAGTTCGCTGGTCAATTTTCCCGACGCGGACGGCTTGGCGCAGCGTTTTGCGCTGGCCGGATTCTCGAACGTGAGATACCTGCGCATGGGCGGCGGTGCGATCGCAATCCATGTGGGTGTCGCATGATCGGCGCGCGCGACGTCCGTGGAGCCGCGGGCGACCGCGATCTCTCGACGCTGGTCGAAGAATTTTTCCGTACGACGTTCGCTACGGACAACGCGGTCATCACCGAAGCGGTTCGCAGAATGCTCTCCGCCGGCGGAAAACGATTGCGTCCGCGCGTCACCCTCCTGGCCGCTGAAGCAAACGGCGCCGACCCCCGCGAGCACCTGGCGCTCGCCGCCTACATGGAACTGATCCACGTCGGAACGCTCATCCACGACGACGTCGTCGATCGCGCCGAGATGCGGCGCGGGGTCAACGCGACCGCGATCGATTACGGAAACCGCGTGAGCGTCCTCGCCGGCGATTACCTGTTCGCCTGGATCTTCAAGAACGTGACCGCGAACTATCCGGCGCCGGTGCCGCACGTGCTCAGTTCGACCTTGGCCGACATCACCGACGGCGAGGTCCTCCAATTGCGCGCCCTCGGGAACCTCGATCTTCGCTTGGCCGAGTATGTCGAAGTCGTCGTAAAAAAAACCGCCAGCCTCTTCGCCGCTTCCGCCGAGTGTGGCGCAATCATGGCCGGCGCCGCGCCGCTGCGGTTGAAGGCCCTCCGCGACTTCGGATTGCATTTCGGCATCGCTTTCCAAATGCTCGACGATCTGCTCGACCTCTTGGCCGACGAAGCCGAGGTCGGAAAGCCCGTCGGCAACGACTTGCGCGAGCACAAGATCACGATTCCGCTCATCCTCGCGCTCGAAAGCGGTGGACTTGGGCTGCGGCCGGCGCTCGAGAGCTATTTTCGCCGCGAGCCGGAAGAGACCGACGCCGAGGCGGTACGCGATCTGGCGGCGCGGATTCTGGACGCCGGCGGCGCCCAGAAGACGCAGGCCGCCATCGCCGGGTACGTCGAGCGAGCGAAGCTCTCGCTTACACCCCTGGGAGCGGCGCCCGCGCGAGCCGAACTCGCGCTCCTCGCCGACGGTCTCACGCGGGACAGCCTCGCGCGAACGCGGTAAGATGGAGACCGGCCATTTCGAGGCCGGCGGGGGGCGAGACGTCTTGCCGTCCGATCAGGTTGAAAGGTAAAACGGGTCGATGCAAGTGGGTGGTCTAGAGGTGCCTATGTTCCTCGGGTTCGGATTTAGCGGCTTGGAGATACCGATCATTATCGGTGCCGCCGTCCTGCTCTTCGGTGGAACGAAGATTCGCGACTTCGCGCGCGGTCTCGGGGCTGCGAAGAAAGAGTTCGAGGTCGGGCAAGCCGAGGCGGAAGTCGCCGCGGAGCGCGCTCGCGCGCAAGCTCGCGCTCAAGCCGAGGCCGACGCCGCGGCCCAGCAGAAAATTGTGACGTCGTCGACGACCACCACGCCACCGGCGGCTACGCCGCCCCCGCAGCCGAATCCGTAAAGCGCCGGAACCCGCCGTCTCGATCGCCGAGAACCCGCCTGGGTTCGACGAGAAGCGCGAGACGCAGTGGGATCAAAAGGAGATGCCGTTCACCGAGCACCTGCGGGAGCTCCGGAACCGTCTCATGATCTCGGTCGTCACGGTCACGATTCTCGCGGTGGGCCTCTTCTGGCCTTCGCAGTTCATGATCGTCTGGCTGAAAAACGAGTACCTCGGGGCGGCGACGCAGCTGCACGCATTCTCACCGACCGATGTCATCTTCACCGAGTTCAAGTTCTCGATTTACGGCGCCATCGTGCTCGGCTTGCCGGTCATCATCTACCAGGCGTGGATGTTCATCGTGCCGGCCTTCCATCCGCGGACGCGTCGCATCGTCTACGTCTACACCGCGCCCTCATTACTGCTCGCCGCCTGCGGCATTCTGTTCTGCCATTACTTCATCGTTCACAAAGTGCTGACCGCGCTGCTCGCGATCACCGAACAGGTGGCGACCGAGACGTTCGGCGTCGCCGCGACGCTCAACATCATCCTCATTCTGTTCCTCGCGTTCGCGCTGGTCTTCCAGACGCCGACGGTTCTGGTCGCCCTCGCCCGCATCGGTGTGATCAACGTCCGGATGCTGCGCAAGTACCGGCGTCACGCCGCAATGGGAATACTCTTGGTCGGCGGGTTTTCCGCGCCCGACGCCTCCCCCGTGACGATGATGCTCATCGCGGTGCCGATGTACGTTCTGTACGAGGCGAGTATTTGGATCATCGTGCTGCTCGAGAAGTCGTGGCGGCACGATTCCGCTCGCGCTTGAAGAATGGCTAGCGTATCGAAGGTCGAGCGCGGCGCGCTGCGCGGCTGGCTCGACGAGCAGTTCGGCGACCTTCTCTGGCAGCTCTCGAATTTCTGGTTCGGGATGACCTTGCTCGGCCTATGGGGTTTCATGACGCTGCTCGGCGTCGTCATCGATCAAGGGAAGGACGCGTCGTCTTACTTCGATATGTATCCGGCGCCGCTGGCTAGGCTCGTGTTGCGGCTTCACATCGACAACGTCTACCACGGCACGGCCTACGTCGCATTGATCGGCTTCATCATCGCGTGCATGACCCTCGCGACGTTCAAACGTGTGATCCCGGCGCGCTTGCCGCCGCTGCATCCGGTCAAGATCGATCGCGTTCCCCTCAATGCCCGCCTCGCTGTACCCGAAGACGCGGCGAGCGTTCGAGAGCGCGTCGCTGCGTTTTTTCGCGAACGAGGCTTCCTGGTGCGCAAGCGCGAGTTGGGTGGGACGGAATGGACGTTCGCCGACAAACACAACTGGGCGCGACGCGGCGTGCTGATCGCCCACCTCGGTTTCGTGATCGTCGCGATCGGAACGACGCTGTACTGGGCGCAGGGTTACAGCGGCGAGACGGCAATCGTCGCCGGAACCGAGCAAACGATCCCGCAAAATGGGACGCGCCTGAAGCTCGATCGCTTCGCCTACAAATTTCAACCGATCCGCACGCGGAACGGCCTCGTCTTCCAACCGATCGACTACGTCTCCGACCTCGAAGTCGCGCCGCGAGGCGGAACCCTCCGTCCGATGGTTTTGCGCGTCAACGAACCGCTGAGCGTCGACGGTACGCTCTATTATCAGTCATCGTACGGCGTCGCCGTCTCGCTGGCTCTGACCAAAAGCGGGAAACCGGTCGCCGGCGGCCCGCGCCCGTCGCTAATGGAAGGCGAGTCGTTTCCGGTCGGGGTGACGACGCGCTCGATTCGGTACGAGCGGTTCGTCGGCACGATCGAACCGAACGGCGCCATCGGCACCGATCCGCGCCCGAACAACCCGGGCGCGATCCTCGCCGTCTTCGACGGCGATCAGCTCATCGGACGCGCGCTCGTTCCGATCGGAGGCGACCTGGCCCTCGGCAACGGCTATCGCGTCGTGCCGGCGCGCTACACGTTCTTCAGCGGCATACAATACCGGCACGATCCCGGGATTCCGTTCGTCGCCCTCGGCGCATTCGTCTTATTGTCGGGACTCGTCATCTCGTTCCACTTCCTGCCGGCGCGGTTCTACGTCCGCGTCGATGAGACATCGAGTGGTTCGGAGATCGCGCTCGCCGCGACGACCGTCAAAGGCTTCGAGATCTTCGAAGAGCAGTTCGCCGATCTGGTCGAGGCGCTCAAGCGGGGCCTAGGCCTCTCCGAAGAGGCCGTCTCCACCGCGCCGGCCGAGGCCGAACCCTCACCGGCAGCGGGAAACTAGGGCCGCACGCTCCTCCCGAGAACCATCCGGCATGACGTTCGACCAGGCAATCATCGTCGTCGCGATCTCCGCCTACATCGTCGGCGCACTCGCGCTTCTCAATTACATGCTCACGCGCAACGAGATCGCAAAGCGCCTCGGCATTCCCTTCGCCGCATTGGGTTGCGCGGCGCAATTTTACGAACTCGTCTATCGCGGGACGACGACGCACATCTGGCCGCTCACGAACCTTTACGGCTCGCTCACCTTGTTCGCAGCGATGAGCGTCGCAATTTTCATCGGCTTCGCCCTGCGCTACGACCTCTGGTTCATGGGTGGCTTCGTCCTCGCGCTCGCCGCCGGCTTCGGCGCCTATTCGATGATCTGGGACGTCGGTTACCTGCCGGCCGTTCCGGCGCTGCAGTCGTACTGGATCAAAATTCACGTTCCGCTGGTCATCTCGGCGTACGCATCGTTCCTGGTCGCGTTCGTTTCGTCGATCTTGTATCTGGTGAAATATTACGGCGAGCGAACCCTTGCAGCCGAAACGGTGCGACCGATGCAGACGGCGACCGCGGGCGGACCCAATATTGGAGCACTCGCGACCCCCCGCGCGATCATCGTCGGCGACGCACCGAATCTCGAGCGCGCCGCTGCCGGAGGTAATACGCTCGCGCTCTGGCTCGCGACCCTTCCGACGCTGCCGAAACTCGACGTCATCACCTACCGTATCGTCGCCGTCGGCCTGCCGCTGCTTTCGATCGGTATCATCACCGGCGCCTGGTGGGCTAAAGAAGCTTGGGGCGCTTACTGGCAGTGGGACCCCAAGGAGACGGCGGCACTGGCCTCGTGGGTCGTCTACCTGCTGTACCTGCACCTCCATACGCGCAACTCGTGGCGCGGCTTGCGCTGCGCGTGGATCTCGGTGATCGGATTCGTCGCGATCGTCTTCTGCTACCTCGGCGTCAACATCTGGATCAGCGGCCTGCACTCGTATAAGGTCTGACTTCTCGGCGTCCGCCGGGCGAAACGAATTGAGCGGCGCTATCGTTTTCTAGCGCAGTCGCTTTCGATGGAAGCCTGTTTCGCCTCCATCGACCTCGGTTATGGAGGCCCCCAAAATGCGTTCTTTCGCAGCGGTCATTGCCGTGACGCTGGCCCTCGCGCCGTTGGCCGCGATAGCGTCGCCCGCCGACGACGCCTGGGTGACGAACGCCTATAAGGTCATCCTCGCACGCAAACCGGACGCGGCAAGCCTTCAAACCTACGCGCAATCGCTCTCGACCGGCGCGGCGGATCGGTTGACGGTCATCAACTCGCTCATGAATAGCAACGAGTTCCGCCAAGCCGAAATCAACGCGCTCTATCAAGAGTACCTGCACCGCTCCGCCGACCCAGCAGGTCTGTCATCTTTGGGCGGCATGGTCGGATCGGGTGCGCCGCTCGACCAGGCAGCGTCGTACGTTCTCGGCTCGCCGGCGTATTTCGCGCTGCCCGTTCACGGCGGCGTCAGCGTTACGCCGAACACCAACGACGGTTTCGTCGAGGGGCTCTACCAAGATCTGCTGGGGCGTCCCGTCGACCAGGCGGCGCAGTTCTTCCGCGATCAGTTGGCCGGCAACGTCGTCCGGTCGCAGATTGCGCTCGAAGTGCTTCAGAGTAATGAGGGCGCGCTTCGCTTCCAAAGCATGCTGGCACGCCGGTTGCTCCACGGCCCCAGTGCACCAACCGGTCAGACGCTAGCTTTGAGCGCGCTCGCCGAAATCACAGCGGTATCGCTGCCGGGTCCGGCGACCGTTACGAACTCGAAGCTCACGTTCAGCGTCACTCCGAACACGGCGCCGATGTCCGGCCGAAAAGCGACGCTCACCGTCAACAACCAGCCGTTCGTGGTCGAGCAGTGGCAGTTCGGCACGGAGAAGGGGCGCCAGCCCAGCGCGGCGGTCACGCCGTCGATCGATGATCTTCGCATGACGATCGTGGTCGGCAAGACGAGCCGGGGGTTCGCGAAATTGGAACATTTGTCGAGCGCACTGCTCGACGGCGGCGGGCTGCATTTTACGATGAGCGACGTCGTGGTTTCGGATTTTTCAAAACCAGCACTGGGCGCCGACGGTATAGCGCGTTCCGAACTCTCCCTGAAGTTCACGAAGATTTCGATCAGCAAGTAGCTCTCGCGCATCCGCTCGCACTCGACCTCCGGCCGGCGCAACGCGCGAGCCCCTGCTCGGGGTTATAGGTGCCGTGACATCCACCACCGCGCGATCGCTCGAATCGCTACGCATCGGGCCGGGCATCTCGGCGCTCGGCGAAGGCTTCGTCGAACGGCGCGATCCGACACCGCTACCCGACCCGTATCTGGTTGCGTTCAACCCGGACGTTGCGGGACTGCTCGGCTTCGACGCATGCGAGGCCGAGCGGCCTGAATTTCTACGGCTTGCGAGCGGCATCGCTCGCTTCGAGCCGGTCCAGTCGTACGCTGCGGTCTATGCCGGCCATCAATTCGGCACGTACGTTACGCAACTCGGTGACGGGCGAGCCATCGGTCTCTGCGAAATTCTCTCGCCCAGCGGCGAGCGTTACGAATGGCAACTCAAAGGCGCCGGTCTCACGGCCTTCTCGCGCTTCGCCGACGGACGCGCGGTGCTGCGTTCGACGGTCCGCGAGTATCTCGCCAGCGAGGCGCTCCATCATTTGGGGATACCGACCACCCGCGCGCTCGCCATCGCAGGGAGCAATTTCCCGGTCTACCGCGAGAGCGTTGAGACGGCAGCCGTCCTCTCGCGCGTCGCCCCGACGCACGTCCGCTTCGGCTCGTTCGAGTATTTTCATTACCGGCGTCTGCCCGGCGAGCTCAGACGTCTGGCCGACTACACGATCGAGAACTTCTTTCCGCACCTCGCACAGCTTTCCGAAACCGGACGTTACGCGAGTTTCCTCAGCGAAGTCGTCGAGCGAACGGCGCGGCTCGTCGCGCAATGGCAGGCCGTCGGTTTCGCGCACGGCGTCCTCAACACCGACAACATGTCGATCCTCGGTATCACGCTGGATTATGGACCATATGGCTTCAGCGAGACGTTCGACCCGGGCTTCATCTGCAACCATAGCGACGAGATGGGACGCTACGCCTTCGGCCGCCAGCCGGCGATCGGACTCTGGAATTGCCGAGCGCTCGCGCACGCCTTCGAATCGCTGGTCGACGAAGCGAACCGCGATCGGGTACTCGCCCGCTACGAGCCGGCGTTCGAAAGCGCGTACGGCGCCGCGATGCGTGCGAAACTCGGGCTGAGCGAATGTCGCGACGCCGACCTTTCCCTGATCGAGGACGTCCTCGACGTACTCGAACGTGGACGCGCCGACTACACGCGGTTTTTCCGCGCACTCTCAATCTTAACGCGCGCGCCGAGCGCGCAGGATGCGAACGTCGCGTCGACGTTCGATAATCCGGAGCCGCTGAGGGACTGGCTGGGCGCATACCGCGAGCGGCTTGCGGCCGAAGGCAGCGACGACGTTCGGCGCCAGCCAGCGATGCTCGCCGTCAATCCCAAGTTCGTGCTACGCAATCACCTCGCGCAGTTTGCAATCGCCGCGGCTCAAGAGGGCGATTACTCCGAGATCGCGCGGCTTCACGGTATTTTGCGCCGGCCCTACGATGAGGATGCCGGCGACGAACGTTACGCGCGATCTGCGCCGCCGGGTACGCCGCCGATCGAAGTCAGCTGCTCCTCGTGAGGTAAGCGCAGGAGGTCGGACGGTCGGGCGAAACCGCGCCCCCAAGACCAAAGTGGTTGAGGCTCCGGGAAGGGCCCTGTTAAGCTATGGCCGCCAGACCCACCGCACGCATCCTAAAACCGAGAGAGGGAACGCAAGCATGACGGCTCACGCGCAGGCGTACTTGGATCCGGGGACGCCCGAAGAACAATCACGTCGCCAATTTCTGGCCAACGCGACCTTGGCGATCGGAGGCGTGATCGGCCTCGTTGTGGCCGTCCCGTGCGTGGCCGCATTGATTCCCGAATCACTCGTCAAGCCCAACGCCGCCGGAGGCCCGGTCTGGGCGCCCCTCACCCCCGCCGAATTGAGCTCGCTCCGGAGCGGTACCGATACTCCGGTCAAGATCGACATCAATTTCAAGTACCAGGACGGTTATCTGCCGCCCTCGGACGCCGAGCGGCTCGTGTGGGGAGTCAAGCTGACTCCGGAGCAAGTCGCGACCTTTCAAAAAAAACGGCCCGACCTTTTCAAACCGACGGCGAAGGTCGACTATCCCGCGATCACCTTGAACTTCGTGCTCTTCAGTTCGATCTGCCCTCATCTTGGTTGTAAGTTCGACTGGGTATCGGGCGCGAAGCGCTTCATCTGCCCGTGCCACGGCTCGCAGTTCGACGTCGTCGGCGCAAAACTCGCCGGGCCGGCGCCGCGCGGGCTCGACCCGCTGCCGTTTCGCGAGCAAGACGGTAAAGCCGAGGTCACGTGGATCCAGTACAAATCGCAGACTCCCGATCGCATCATCGTCGCGTACACCTGAGAGGGGAGACGCTTGTGAGTTTCCTGGTCACCTGGCTCGATCAACGCACCGGCCTCCCGACCCAAATCAAGACGTTCCTCACCGAAGACGTCCCCGGCGGAGCGAGTTATTGGTACGTCTTCGGCAGCGCGACGTTGTTCGCAATGATCCTGCAATACGTCACCGGGATTTTCCTGACGTTCTACTACTCACCGTCATCGGCGACCGCGTGGGAATCGACGAAGTACATCAACGAACACGTCCCGCTGGGCTGGTTCGTCCTGAGCCTCCACTATTGGGGCGCGACGGCGATGATCGCGCTGCTGCTCATGCACTTGCTCCAAGTGCTGATCTGGGGCTCCTACAAGGCGCCCCGCGAGATCATGTGGGTCATCGGCATCTTGATGCTGGTGTTCACGCTCGTTCTCGGCCTTACGGGTTACCTGCTTCCATGGGACATGAACGCGTACTTCGCTTCGCAGGTGGCGATCAATATCGCTTCATCGGTTCCGATCGTCGGCGGACCGACGCAGCAATTGCTGAGCGGCGGCGCGGGGATGGGGACGCTCACCATCAATCGCTTCCACGGCCTGCACGTTTGGGCGATGCCGGCACTACTCGCGCTCTTGGTCACGTGGCATCTCGTCGTCTTCCGCCACAACGGTTCCGCGGGGCCGCCGGTCGATACCGATCTCAAGAAACTGCCGCAAGGACGCTTCTGGCCGAACCAAATGTTCATGGACGCACTGGCGTCATTCTTGGTTTTCATCGTGATGGTCGTGCTTGCAGCCGTCGCGCCGCCGCCGCTCGATGTGAAGGCCGATCCGACGCAGACGTTCATCGCCTATCCGGCGTGGTACTTCTTGGCGCTGTACGGCTTGTTGCGCATCGCCGGCGGTCTGCCCGACAGCGTCATTCCGATTGCGAACCTTATGGCGACCGTTATCATTCCCGGCGGCTTCGTCACGCTGCTCATCTTGCTACCATGGATCGATCGCAATCCGTCGCGTGCTTTGCGCCGCCGCCCATGGATTCTTGGTCTGACTGCGATCTCGGTGGTCGTCGCGGTCGGTCTCTCGGTCTTCAGCCAGCTCGCGATCGTGAGGGAGCAGCAAGAAGCCGGTCAAGCCAAACCGGCGGCGATCGCTTCCGCGCCCGCCGACGCCGGACGGGCGCTACAAAGCGGCGCAAAAGTCTATGCCGCCAACTGCGCGGCCTGTCATGGCGCCGATGGCCAGGGGAAGCCCGGGACGTTCCCGCCGCTCGCCGGCAATGCCGACATCACCGGCGATCCGAGCAAAGTGGTCCAGATCGTCTTGGACGGTCTGAACAACATGCCGATGACCGTCAGCGGTGCAAACTATAAGGGCGTCATGCCGGCCTGGAAAGGTACGCTCACGAACAGCGACGTCGCCAACGTTGTCAGCTACATTCGAAGTTCGTGGGGAAATGAGGCCACGCCGGTGGCTCCGGCCGACGTCGCCAAGGTCAAGAAATAAGCGCGATGCAGGGCTCCGCCCGTACAGCTTAGCGACAGGGCGGACCCGCGTACAAGTAGAGAACGTCGTTGCCGATCGTCGCCAGCGCGCGGCGTTCGCGGCCGAACGTCGGGTCGAATTCGGGAGCGCCGCGCGGCGCAACCAAGAACGTGCGCGGCGCCCCGCACACGACGCGGCGGAGATCCTTCTGCGCTTTGGGATCGGTTGCGAGAGGTTCGAGCCGCGCGATCGGCGGACGCGTATAGAACAGAAGCGCGTTCCCACCAGAGACGCCTTGGATCGCAATCCCGTCACCGGCGCGTAGCCCGCGATCGATCACGGCCGCCAACTGAGGGACCGGTTTGAATGGTTCGACCAGCGGCTCGATGATGACGATCATCAGCATCGTGGTCACGATGCTCGTCGTGCCGAGCGCAAACGGGCCAAGCCAGGCGCTCTCCTTGCGCAGGAACAGCACGAAGCACAACACGGCGCCGAGCGCAATCGCCCAACCCGAAATTGCCAGGGCGCCGCGGATCGCTTGCAGGTCGCCGCTCAATTTGTTGTCGTGCGAAAAGGCCCATATTGCGAACGCCAATCCCGCGATCGTGATCGGTACGACGGCCGTCCAGGCCAGCGCGACCCGCCGGTCGTCGCGGCTCACGACGTCGTCGAGCCACGTCGCAACGAGGATCGCGATGGCCGGAAGCTCGAGAGCGATGTAGTTCGGGAGCTTCGTTTGTGCGAGGCTGAAGAACGCGAACGGAACGATCGTCCACACCAGACATACCCGCGCCAGGCTGCCCTCAGTACGCTCTCGCGCAAGACGAAAGCCGTCGAGCATCGCCGGAACGAGAAACGCAAACCACGGGAACGTCCCGAGGATCACGACCGGAACGTAGTAGTAGATCGGGCCGCTCTGATTTTCGATTGTTCCCAAGTACCGTCCGACGGTGTAGTGACCCACCAGTTCGCCGAACGGTGCAAGGCCGGCGGCGCGGTAGAGCGCGATTGCCCACGGCGCGACGATGACGGCGAGCAGCGCGAAACCGGCTAACCACTGCGGCGCAGTCGGAAAGACGACCGGAGCGCCGGCCCGCATTTCCCAGCAAACCCAGATGCCGACAACCAGTAGCGTAATGACCGGCGCGACCGGGCCTTTGGCGAGTATCCCGAACCCGAGCGCCACCCAGCCCGCGTACCACCATAGTGCGCTCCCGTTGCGGAGCGCGCCGAACCACGAGAGGATCGCGACCATGACGGCCAGGTCGAGCAGAGCATCCATGATCGCCAGCCGCCCGACGACTGCCTGCATCAACGAGGTAGACAGGACCATCGCCGCGATCAATGCGGCGCGCGAACTCCTCGTCGTGCGCGCGAGAACGTAACCGACGCCGCCGCCCATCGCGATGGTCGCCAGCGCCGAAGGCAAGCGCATTGCGAATTCACTAAGCCCGAAGATCTTGGCGAAAAACGCAGCGATCCAGAAGTAGAGCGGCGGCTGAACGAACCACGGCACGCCGTTGAGATGCAGGACGATGGGGTCGTGGTAAATCAGAATTTCGCGCGCGACCTCGCCGTAGGCGGTCTCGCTGTTATCCCAAAGCGTCCCCGTCCCGAGGCCCGGCAACGTCGCCACCGCAGCTACGAGTGCGCCGACAAGCGCCGCGCGCCACGCTGCCGAAACCCGAAACACGCCCGAGACGTTTGGCAACGAAGCGCCCAATCTCCCGCGGCCCGCTCGCTGAGGTCTGCTATGTTCAAGGGCCGCCTCGCAGCAGAGCGAATCGCGTCCAGACTATGGAAGAGAGCCGGCGCGACCCGTCACCGTACGCCGTCGCGCTCGACCTGCATGATAAGAGCGTGGTCGTCGTCGGTGGGGGCAACGTTGCGGAACGCAAGGTGCGCGGGCTGCTCGATGCGGGGGCTTCTGTAACGGTCGTCGCGCCGCGCATAGCTGCGGCGCTGCGCGAACTCGCCGAGCGCGGAACGATCAGAACGATCGAGCGTCCGTTTCGGGCCGGCGATCTCGACGCAGCGACGCTTGCATTCGCCGCCACCGACGACGACTGCGTCAATCTCTCCGTAATCGAAGCCGCCCGCGAGCGGCGCATCCTCGCCAACGACGCCGCCGACCGGTCGCGCAGCGATTTCGCCACCCCGGCCACATATCGCACCGGCTCGCTGACGTTCGCAGTCGATACCGCGGGTCTCGCGCCGTCGTTTGCGGTTCGTCTGCGCGACGAGCTCCGCGCGCACTTCGGCGAACGCTACGCTCGCGCCGCCGAGACGCTCGGACGCGCGCGAACGTACGTAACCAACGTCGTCTCAGCCGAAATGCGGCCGCGGGTCCTGGCCGCATTCGCGGCGCGGGACATCGACGAGCTGGCGGCGCTGAGCGCATCGGCGCTCGAACATGAAATCGAGCATCTGGTTGCCGGCTGCGCGGCCGGCGGCGCGGCTCCCGAGCCTCTCGTTCAAGCCGTCTGCGCGACCCGCGCGAGCGCCCTCGCGCTGCGCCAAACCCGGACCGTCGTCGCGAAGCTGGCGACGGCCGGGATCGCCTCCACGATTCTAACAGTAACGACGCGCGCCGATCGCGATCAGGAACGGCCGCTCGAAGCACTGGGCGGCGACAACGTGTTCGTCAAAGAGCTCGAACTCGCGCTGCAAGAACGCCGCGCCGACTATGCCGTTCATTCGTGCAAAGACCTGCCAAGCGCGCTTCCGGTCGAGATGCGCCTCGCGGCGATCGGTCCCCGCGAAGATCCGCGCGACGTCTTCTGCTCGGAGAAATATCCCTCACTCGAGAGTCTGCCCCCCGGGGCGATCGTCGGAACCTCGAGCCCTCGGCGCCGCGCGCTCTTGCAGGCGTTGCGCGACGATCTCGAGTTCGTCACCATTCGCGGCAACGTCGACACTCGTTTGCGCAAGCTGCGCGAGGGAAATTACGATGCGATCGTGCTCGCGGCGGCCGGCCTCAATCGTTTGGGATTGACCGCGCCGCACGCCGTCCCGCTCGATCCCGAAGAGATGATCCCCGCAGTCGGCCAGGGCGCACTTGCCATCGAAGTGCGCGCCGACGACGAAATCCTCGCCGAGCGCATTCGCGCCGCCTTCTCCGACGCTGCAACCGAACTCGCCGTCACCGCCGAACGAGCATTCCTCCGAACGCTGCGCGCCGGCTGTCACGCGCCTGTCGGCGCGCACGCGCGCTTCGAAGGGAGAACGCTGACGCTGCGCGCCGTCATCTCGGCCCTCGACGGTTCTGCGCGAGTGCGCGGCTCTTCCGACGCAATGGTTCTCAACACCGCGGAAGCCGACGCGTTGGGCGTTGCGCTCGCGCAGCGGTTGCTCGCCGACGGAGGTGCTGCGCTGCTGGAGCCGGAGGGCCGATTGCGGCCGCTGGCGGGGAAGTTGTTCGTCTTACCGCGGACGCAGGCTCGCCCGAGCCGCATCGCGTCGGCGTTGCGAGAGGCCGGAGCCGACGTGGTCGAAGCGCACGACAGCGAGGCCGCCGCCGGCGCCGCGCGCCCCGACGCTCTCCTCTTCCCGTCGAGCGGCTCGGTCGGCGCCATCGGCGAATACCTTGGCCGGCTCCGCGCCGAAGGGCAGCACCCCATCGTTGCGGCGATGGGCAACGAGTCGTCGGCGGCGGCACGAGCCGCCGGTTTCCCGCCGGACGTCGTCGCCGAGGAAGCGAGCGTCGCCGCGTTCGTGCACAGCGTCACCCGCTACATCTTATCGAATGAAAAGTAGGATCGACCCATGAACGTCACGGACTTACTTCGGCCGCGCACCACCGTCGACTTGACGAAGCGGCCTCGTCGCATGCGCTCGAACGCGGCGCTCCGTGCGCTCGTGCGCGAAAACGAGGTTCGGGTCGCGAGCCTGGTCCAGCCCTTGTTCGTCGCCGCCGAAGGCCAACCCAAAGGCGAGATCGCCAGCATGCCCGGCATCTTCCGTTTCTCGGTCGACGGTGCGCTCGCCGAAGCGCGCGAGTTGCGGGCGCTCGAAATCAACGCAGTGCTGCTCTTCGGCATCCCCGATTTCAAGAACGCCGAGGCCTCCTCGAATCACGATCCGCAGGGCGTCGTGCAGCGCGCGATTCGCCGGATCAAAGGCGGTCTGCCCGAGATGCTGGTCATCGCCGACCTATGCAACTGCGAATACACCGACCATGGCCATTGCGGGATCCTCGACGAGCGCGGCGACGTCGACAACGACGCGACGCTCGAGCTGCTAGGACGAACGGCGCTGTCGTATGCCGAGGCGGGCGTCGACGTCATCGCACCCTCCGACATGATGGATGGCCGGGTCGCATACTTGCGCAAGACTTTGGACGCTTCGGGGTACACGTCGATTCCGATCATGTCGTACTCGGCGAAATTCGCTTCGGCGTTTTACGGCCCGTTCCGCGACGCCGCCGACTCGACGCCGCAGTTCGGCGACCGGCGGACGTATCAGATGGATCCGCCCAACGCGCGCGAAGCGGTGCGCGAAGCGCTGCTGGACATCGACGAAGGCGCCGACGTCGTGATGGTCAAGCCGGCCCTCGCGTTCATGGATCTGATCCGCGCCGTACGCGAGATTTCGAACGTCCCCGTCGCCTGCTACAACGTGAGCGGCGAGTACGCGATGGTCAAAGCGGCGGCGCGCAACGGCTGGATCGACGAGGACCGGGTCGTCGACGAGATCCTCGTCGGCTTCGTCCGCGCCGGCGCCGACATCATCATCAGTTACCACGCCAAAGCCTACGCGGAGCGTAAACGCCGATCGCGTTAGATGTCGGCGTCCTTATCCTCGGCGGCGGTGAAGCGACCCGTTTGCCGGGGAAACTGGAGCTCGACGCGGGCGAGCTACCGATGCTTGCGCGCGTCTACCGCAACGTTGGTTTGGGACGAGAGACGTGGCTCGCCGGCAAAGGAACCTATTCCCCTTCGCTCGACGCGCTCTTGCCGGTACCGATTGCAATCGATCGCTGGAGTTTGCGCGGACCGCTCGCCGGACTCGTCACGACGATGGCGCAGATGCGCGCGCGCTGGGTCTTCGTCGTCGCCGGAGATGCGCCGTTCGTTGAAGCCTCGTTCGTCGAACTGCTGGCCGCCGAACGACGCCCCGGAGATGAAGCGATCGTCCCGGTTCGCGAGCGCGACGGGAAGCGCCAGCTCGAGCCGCTCGCAGCGCTCTACGATCGGCTCGCCTTCTTGCGCGAAGGCGCCCCCGTGATACGAGGCGGCGGCGGCGCGCTGCGAAAAGTCATCGACCGCTTGAAGACGCGCCACGTGGCGGTCGACGATCCGCGCATCTTTACCAACGTCAACACGCCCCAGGACTACGCTTTACTCCATGGTCAGCTGGGTCTGCCTACCCGATGAGTCCCAGAAGAAGTCGGCACGCAACGTCACATCCTCGATGACTTGCTCGCAACGAAAAACGGCCGGCGCATAGGTCGATTCGATCGCAGCCCGGCTGCCTGCGCGGTCGAGCGAGACGTTACCGCTCGACCGCAAGACCCGTACCGAAAGGACTGCGCCGTCGGCGCCGATCGGGAGCGAGACCACAACGCTGCCGCGGGCGCCTTGTTGGTACGCAAGATCGGGATAATCCGGCGCTTGCGCGTTCACGGGACGCGCGGCGGCATACGGCGCGTCGCATCCCGACGCCGGTAGGGGCTCCGCCGAAATCGCCGCAACGGCTGTCCGGTACACCGGCCCTGGTGCGAAGCGCTCACCTTGGGGATGACCGCCGAGCGCCTCCTGGGCGGCGGGCGTAAACGTGTAGGTCACCTCGCAGCCACCATCGCCCTCGGCTCGTGCCGCGATAAGGTTATCCTCGCGCGGCAAAACGATCGACAATTCTTCCGAATCGAACGAGCGCACCGGATAGAATGAAGAGCCGGCCTGAGGTAGCGGCTCCAAGAGCGATCCCTCGAAGCGCACCGCCGGCACCGTCACTGCGTAGCGCCACCCGATCGAGTACAGCGAAACCGTGACGTCTCGCGCGCGAATCGACGCCGCAACGAGCCGCACCGAATACGCTCGACTTTCGCGCGCCGGAAAAACGTGCATGACCTTGACCGGGCACGGCACCGTTGCGGCGGCCGCGGACCCTCTCACCCAGCCGCTCAAAGCGATGATCGCGACGCTCGCGAAAATGGCGAGAGCGGCACGGTCTTGCGTCAGCATGGTCGAGTCTACTCACGAAGGGTCGTCGATTGCAAGCCAAAGTGGAATTGCGACGACCGATCCGAATAAGGTGGACGTGAATCGAGAGGCGTTCGAACGCGCGAAGCGGGTGATCCCCGGCGGGGTCAACTCGCCGGTGCGCGCGTTCAAAGCCGTCGGTGGCACGCCGCTCTTCATAAAGTCCGGGCGCGGCTGCACGATCGTCGACCTCGACGGGAAAGCCTACGTCGATTACGTGATGTCGTGGGGGCCGCTCATTCTCGGGCATGCGCATCCGGCGGTCGTCGAAGCCGTGCAAAGCGCGGCGGCGCTCGGCACGTCGTACGGCGCGCCGACCGAAGCCGAAACCGAACTCGCCGAACTCGTCGTCGAGATGGTCCCCTCAGTCAAGCTGGTGCGCTTCTGCTCCAGCGGGACGGAGGCGACGATGAGCGCGCTGCGTCTAGCGCGCGCGTTCACCGGTCGCGAGAAAGTCGTCAAGTTTGCGGGCTGTTACCACGGACACGCCGACGCGTTCTTGATCTCCGCCGGCAGCGGCGTGCTTACGATGGGGACGCCCGATTCGCCGGGCGTCACGGCCGGAACCGCCCGCGACACGATCTCGCTCCCCTACAACGATCTCGAGGCGGTTCGCGGCGCGTTCGCGGCGCGGCCGAACGAGATCGCCTGCGTCATCGTCGAGCCCTACGCGGGCAACATGGGGCTCGTGTTGCCGAAGCCGGCCTTTCTGGGCGGCTTGCGCGAAGTGACCGAAAAATACGGCGCGCTACTGATCTTCGACGAAGTCATAACCGGTTTTCGCGTCGCGCCGGGCGGCGTGCAGCAACGCGAAAATATCCTCCCCGACCTAACGACGCTTGGCAAGATCATCGGCGGAGGCCTCCCCGTCGGCGCATTTGGAGGACGTTCCGAAATCATGGAGCAGCTCTCGCCGGCAGGCGCCGTTTACCAGGCCGGGACGCTCTCCGGGAATCCACTCGCCATGGCGGCCGGGATCGCGACGTTGCGCCTCTTGCAAGAACCCGGCATCTACGAAAAACTCGACCGGCTCGCTGCACGTTTGATCGAAGGCCTCGATACGGTCTTCACTCGGCATGCCGTCCCCCATCAAACGATGCAACGCAGTTCGATGTTCGGCTTCTTCTTTACCAACGAGCCCGTCGTCGATCTCGCCAGCGCTAAAACCTCGGACGTCGAGTTCTACGCGCGCTTCTTCCAGGCGATGCTCGAGCGGGGCGTTTACTTCGCGCCGTCACAGTTCGAAACCGGTTTCGTCAGCACGGCGCACGACGACGATGCGATCGACCGGACCGTCGCGGCTGCAGACGACGCGGTAGCGGCGATACGCGCGAAGGCTTGACAGTTTTTCACCAAGCGAAAGAGGGCTGGCGTTCGCCGGAATCTGAACTAGGTTGCGCCCAGATCACTAGTGGCACGCACGCACGTAGGTGCAATCGATATGACAGAACGGCTTCATTGGGTTCGATTCCGGCACGATCGCCGAGCGGGTTTCGGAATGCTTTCCGGCGACACGATTACCGTTTACGACGGCGAGATGTTCGCTTCGCCGAAACGTGCCGGTACGACCGTCCCGCTCGGCGACGTGACGCTGCTGACACCTTGCGAGCCCAGCAAGATGGTCGGTTTGGTCAATAACCTTCGCGCCCTCTTGGCGAAGTTGAACCAGCCGGTCCCCGAAGAGCCGCTCTATTTCTTGAAGGCGCCGAGTTCGTTTATGGCCGCCGGCGGTGCGATCGAGCAGCCGCAATTTTATTCCGGACGCGTCGTCTTCGAAGGCGAGCTGGGGATCGTGATCGGCAAGCGTTGCAAGGACGTCGACGAAGCCTCAGCGCCGGAGTACGTGTTCGGATACACCTGCGTCAACGACGTGACCGGCTTCGACGTCCTCAACAAAGATCCACAATTCGCGCAGTGGACACGCGCCAAGAGCTACGATACATTCGGCATCTTTGGCCCGACGATCGCAACCGGGATCGATCCGTCCGGGCTCTCGGTGCGCACGATCCTCAACGGTGAGGAACGGCAGAATTATCCGGTCTCCGACATGGTGTTTGAGCCGGCGCGACTCGTGAGTCTCATCTCGCGCGACATGACGCTGCTTCCCGGCGACGTGATCGCCTGCGGAACGTCGGTCGGCGCGGGTAAGATCCCGCCCGGCAGCACGATCGAGGTCTCGATCGAAGGCATCGGCACCCTGCGCAACACCTTCGGCGGCAAACCAGCGGTAGTGGAGACACTCTGAAAACGGCAATCGGCCAAGCGCGCCGCAACGTGGCGCGCTCTTAAAATGAAAATCGTCGTCATCGGGGCGGGTGCGATCGGCGGGATGCTCGGCGCGAAGCTAGCGCTGGGCGGCGAGGACGTCACCTTCGTCGAAAAGAGCCGCGCCCACGCCGACGCGATCGCGCGGTATGGCTTGCGCGTCGTCGACCCTGCCGGCAACGACGAGTACGTCGCGCGCGCCGTGAAGGTCACCGGCGACATCACCTCGCCCGGGCCGCAAGATCTCGTCATCGTTGCGGTCAAAGCGCAGCAGATTCCGGGCGTTGCCGCCACACTCGGCCCGCTGCTCGGACCCAAAACGATGGTGATGACCGTTCAAAACGGCATCCCTTGGTGGTATTTCTACAAGGCCGGCGGACCATTTGACGGGCGGCGGATCGAAGCGATCGATCCCCGCGGAGAGATCGACAAGTATATCGAGCTCGAGCGTATCGTCGGTTGCGTCGTCTATCCGGCGGGTGAAGTGATCGCGCCGGGCGTCATCAAGCACGTCGAAGGCGATCGTTATTCGGTCGGCGAGCTGGACGGATCGCAGAGCGATCGGATCGAGCTGCTTTCTCAGACGTTGCAGAAGGCCGGTTTCAAATCATACGTTCTCGAGGACATTCGCTCCGAGATCTGGCTGAAGCTATGGGGCAACCTTTCATTTAACGCGATTAGCGCGCTGACGCATGGGACGCTCGCCGGCATTTGCCGCTTCCCGCTCACGCGCGATCTGGCAGCGAATATGATGCGCGAAGCGCAAGAGATTGCCGGAAAGTTGGGCATCACGTTCCGGCATACGATCGAGAAACGCATTGCCGGCGCCGAAAGCGTCGGCGAACATAAGACCTCGATGTTACAGGACGTCGAGGCTGGACGCGCCCTCGAGATCGAGGCGCTCGTCGGCGCCGTCGTCGAGTTCGGCCGGCTCACCGAGACGCAGACACCTTACATCGACGCCGTCTACGCCTGCGTCAAACTCCTCGACAAGGTGATGACCGAGGGCGGCGTCGCCTTTCCCCCGGTCCCCATTGCGGAGGCGCGCGAGCGCAGCCCATCGCGGATCCCCGCCTAGCGTCGGCCGGTTTCAACCGCCGGGGCTGTCGCCCACCCGCGGCGTATCGGGGCGGATGCTGCTACAGCGAGGGGACGCCGCGGGTCCGAAATGGTATAGACTGGGTCGATGAGCGCTCCAAGCGTGCCATGCCGCTAGCCTGCCTCGGTCTCTCTCACCGCACGGCGCCCGTCGACGTCCGCGAACGGCACGCATTTCCGCCGTCGCGTATGGCGGAGGCGCTGGTCGCGCTGCGCGATTATGGGGCCGTACGGGAAGCGGTCATGCTCTCGACCTGCGGACGGCTCGAAATCTACGCCGAACTCGAAGAGTACGAAACGGGGATCGAACAGCTCAAGTCGTTCCTCCGCAACTTCCGTCATGGCGAAGTCGAGATCGACATGACGTCCTACATGTATACGCTGCTCAGTAGCGAGGCGATCGAGCATCTCTTCCGCGTCGCTACGGGACTCGATTCGATGTTGATCGGCGAGGCGGAGATCCTTGGCCAGGTGAAGGACGCGTACGTCCAAGCGCAACGGGCGGGCTCGCTCGGCAAGAGGCTTCACGCGCTTTTTCGCGAGGCCATCGCCGCCGGTAAGACGGCGCGCTCGCAAACGCGAATTGCCGGACAATCCACCAGCATCGCCACCGCCGCGATCGAAATCGCGAAGCGCCGCTTCGGAACCCTCGCCGGGAAGACGATTTTGATCGTCGGCGCAGGCAAGATGGGAGCTCTGGCGGCAAAGCGTCTGCGCGGCGAAGGCTGCAAGCGCCTGTTGATCGCCAACCGCTCGCAAGCGAAGGCTCGGCGCATCGTCGACGATTTGAAGGTCGGAGAAGCCGTCGAGTTCCCCGGTTTGGCCGACGCGCTCTCTGAAGCCGACATCGTCCTCACGTCGACCGGCGCGACCCATTTTATCCTCGGCCGCGAAAACGTCGGCAACGCGATGGCGCTCCGCCCCGGACGGCCGCTCTTCATCATCGACATCGCGGTACCGCGCGACGTCGACCCGGACGCGGCCCAGATCGCGAACGTCAGTCTGGTCGACATCGATGCGCTCAAAGGCATCGTCGAGGTGACGCTCGAGCAGCGGCGCGAAGAGATTCCGCTGGTCGAAGAAATCATCGCCGAACACACCAAGCGCTATGGCGACTGGTATCAATCGCGCGTCGCGGTTCCGGTCGTCGCTTCGCTGGTGCAAAAGGCCGAAACGATCCGCGAGAGCGAGATCGATAGGTTATTTGCACGCTGCCCCGAGCTCTCCGAACGCGAGCGAATGCTCATCACCGGAGCCTCGCTGACGATCATCTCAAAATTGCTTCACGGCGTCGTCACGAAACTTCGGCAGCAGGCGGCGAGCGATCGCGCCGAAGCCTTAACGCTCGCCAAGACGCTCGAAGAACTCTTCGATTTGCATCTGCGCGCCGAAGAGTTGGCCGGACACTCCGCGCCGCTCGTCGAGTGAGCCGGACCGCGCGCGGCAAGGTCTTTTTGGTCGGAGCGGGCCCGGGCGATCCGGGCCTGTTGACGCTCAAGGCGGCGCGCGCCATCGCCGCCTGCGACGTGCTCGTCTACGACTATTTGGCCGCCGCGCCGATCGTCGCGCTGGCGCCGCCCGACTGCGAGAAGATCTACGTCGGAAAGAAAGCCGGCACGCATACTCTCTCGCAAGACGATATCACCGCGTTGCTCCTGCGACTGGCCCGCAACGGGAGGCGCGTCGTCCGCCTTAAAGGCGGCGATCCGTTCGTCTTCGCACGCGGCGGCGAAGAAGCTCGAGCGCTCGCCGAAGCCGGCGTTGCGTTCGAAGTCATCCCCGGGATCTCGTCGGCGCTGGCCGCGCCCGCCTATGCGGGGATCCCGCTCACGCACCGCGCCCACAACACCGCTTTCACGATCGCCACGGGTCACGAGGATCCAGCGAAGGCCGGCTCGTCGCTCGACTTCGCGAAGCTGGCGAATCCCGCGCAGACGCTCGTATTTTTGATGGCCATGGGAAACTTGAAAGGAATCGTCGAGCAATTGCGCGCCAATGGATTGAAGGACGAGATGCCGGTCGCGATCGTTCGCGAGGCGACGAAGCCGCAACAAGAGACGCTGGTCGCGACGCTCGGGACGATCGTCGACGAAGTCGAGCGAACCGGTTTTTCGGCTCCCGCGATCGTCGTCATCGGCGAGGTCGTGCGCGAACGCGAAAGGATGCGCTGGTTCGACACCCATCCGCTCTTCGGCAAGAGGGTGCTCATCACGCGACCGCGCAGCGATGCCGACGCGCTGGCTGCCAGACTATGGGAAATCGGCGCCGAGCCGCTGGTGGCGCCGACGATCGCGATCGAGCCTCCCGACGACGCCGAACGCGCCGAAATCGCCGTGCGCGAAGCGCGTTCCTATCATTGGATCGTTTTTACGAGCCAAAACGGCGTCGAGGCGTTCTTCGATCGGTTGAGCTCCGGCGGTTTTGACGCACGCGCGCTCGGCGATGTGATGGTCGCGGCGATCGGCCCCAAGACCGCCGAGAAGCTCATGGCGTACGGTGTTCGAGCCGACTTCGTCCCGGCGCGATTCGTCGGCGAAGAGGTCGCTGCCGGGCTCCTCGAGCGGACCGAAGCCGCTCAGCGCATCCTCCTCTTTCGAGCTCAGGAAGCGCGCGACGTGGTACCTGAGGCGTTACGCGCGCGAGAACGGCGCGTCGACGTCGTCGCCGCGTACAAGACGGTCGTAGTTCGCGATGAGGCGATCGCCGAACGAGCGCACGAAGCCGACGTCTGGACGTTCACCAGTCCGAGCACCGTCCACGGCTTGCTCGAGAACTTGCCGAATGCCGCCGCCGTGGCGCGCGGAAAGATCGTCGCCTGCATCGGACCGATTACGGCCGATGCCGCGCGGGCCGAGGGTCTCCCGGTTCATGTCGTCGCCGACGACTATACGGTCGACGGTTTACTCGAGGCTCTCGAAAACATGCCCGGGATCGTCGCGAGCTAGGCCACAAGCCAGACCTTGATTGGGCGTCGTTCGTGCGGCTGACGCTGGCGCCGCTCGGGAGTTACGACATCGGCGCGATGCTGGCGGCGATCATCGCGTTCGCAGCGTATCGGCTCGGAGCACTCGATCCTTCCGGAGCATTCGTCGCGTTCCTCATCGGAACGTTGACGTTCGGTGCCCTGCAGACGATCGGCGCGGCGATTCTGCTTGGTTTCTTCGTGAGTTCGGTTGCGCTCTCGCGGCTGGGCAAGCAGACGAAGCGAGAACGCTTGATCGACATCGGAAAGACGAGCTCGCGCGATGCAGCGCAAGTGATCGCAAACGGCGGGGTCGCAACTCTCTGCGCGCTCGGCGTCGCACTCGGCTGGGGAGAGCGCTACGAAGTCGCCTTCGCCGGGGCACTCTGCGCCGCGACGGCTGACACGTGGGGCACCGAGCTCGGCACGTTGTTCGGCGGTCAGCCCCATTCGATTCTCAACTATCGGCCCGTTGGAATCGGAATCTCGGGCGGCGTCACGCTCGCCGGTACGCTCGCCGAAGCCGGTGGAGCGCTATTTCTCGCCGCGCTCGCGTACCTTTTCGGTTTGCACGCCTTCTACGCCGTCCTTGCAGGCGGACTCGGCGGTGCGCTGCTCGATTCGATCCTCGGCGCCTCGGCTCAGGCCTTGCGGTGGTGTCCGCAATGCGCCCGGCCCTGCGAGCGCAATCCACACTCGTGCGGTGCGACGACCACGGCGCTGCGCGGTTTCGGCTGGCTCGATAACGACGGCGTCAATTTTACGGCTACCCTGGCCGGCGCGGCGATCGCATTCGCCCTCGCGCCCTAACGCGCGGGTGCGGCCGCTCTCCCGTACTTTTTTTCGAGATAGGGGATGATATCGTCGTCGTCATCCAGGACGACGTCGCCGTCAATCAGCACCGGGATGCTGGTCTGACCGGAGACCCGTTTGACCTCTTCGCGCTCGGCATGCGAACGCGGGACGTTCACGTTCTTGTAGTCGAGCAGAAGGTCGGTTAGCTTGGCTCGAACGCGCGCGCAGTACGGACACCATTCCGCCTGATAGAGCACGATTTCGGAGGAACGCCCCATCAGCGGGTCTTGGATTGCCGGCTACGAGAATTCACGCTCTCTTAAGTGCCCGAGATACGCCGAGGGTTGCGGCCGGAGGGCCATCCCCCGGGCGCGCCTAACGTTGAAGACCCAATCGGCGCGGGAGTCGTGGCCATGTCCCAGTCGCTTTCGGATCGATTCTCTCTCAAACATGCGCTCGGTCTGTCGACCGCGTTGCACGTTTTGGTTGCGCCGCTGTTTGTGGTTTCGAGCGTCGTGCTGGTGGGCGCCGGTCAGTCCGCCGAACCCCTTGGGTTTCGGAGCGGCGCTGTGACGACCATCACGATGATGACGATCGAACATCGAACGCGGCGTCCCGCCGCTCGCGCCCAGGTAATTCGTCCAACGGCTTCGCAGCGGCTCGCGCCCAAGCGCGAGCGTCCCGTAGCGCGACGGTCCGCCTCCGTCGACACGCCGGCGCAAGGGGTCGCCGGCTCGCCGTCGACGCGCGGCCACGTTACGGCGTCCGAAGGCAGCGCCGTATTGAGCGTCGTCCGCGAGCCGATCGTCACTCAACCGGTCGAAGCCGCGACGCTCGCACCCAAGGTCGAGCCGCCTCCCACGACGGCACCGGCCGCCGCCGCTCCGCCGAGTCAACCCGCCGTGACGGTCGCCCTTGCATCGTCGCTGCAAAGCGCCGCGGGACACGGCTACGACGCGCCCAACGGGGGATGGGGACAGAATTTCGAGCGCCCCTTGATCGCCGATGAAGTTCCGCTCAACGATCTCCGTGCCAAGTACCATTTTTCCGCTACGATCACGGTGAACGTCGACGAAACCGGGCACGCTACGAAAGTTACGTTCCCCACTTCGGTACCGGCCGAGGCGCGTCCCGATATCGAAAAGCGCCTGACGGCGCTGCGCTACGTCCCCGCCGAATGCAACGGGCTGCGCTGTGCCGCCCCACTCGCGATCCCCATTTAGGGTTAAGGGCGCCACAGGCCGATCGACGAGCCGACCCACGTCAGATCGCGGTTGAAATCGACGCCGAGCATCTCGCCGCGGGCGAGCCGGCAAAGATTCGTCGCGGCAATCGGTACGGGCGCATCGTCGGGCCGCAGATACATCATGCGCAGCTCGACCTTGACTTTTCCGCCGTCAACCGCTTGCAGAACGCCGCCATAATCGATCTTCTCCTGTAGGCACCAACCGGACCGTTGCGCGTCCGGGATCGCGTCGACATCGCTGCGCGCCGGCCGCAGGTTGACGCCGCCGCCGGCGAACGAGAAGAGCGGCTTCAGAACGTAGCGCTGACTCAGATCTTCCGGCAGCGTCTCGACCTCGGAGAGAAGGCGCGTCTTTGGAACCGCCGGATGGTCGAGAAACGGCAGCGAGTATTTCGACCACATCCAAAACCAGTTCGGGTGCGGCGACCACTCGACGTCGAGCTCGTCGCGCAGGTCGAAGGACAGGGTCACGTTCTTTCGTTCGAGTTCGTCGATGACGAGCCGCCAATAGATTCGTTCGACGGCGACCTGACGTCCCTCGCTCGTGTGGCGAAAGAGCCGCGTGCCCCGTTTGACGAGCGCCGCCGGTGAGACCGCGTCGACGCCGAAGAGCGATTTCGTCGCAGCGAAATCGGCGAACGTCTTCTGTGCCGGCGGATCGAAGTCGAGCAAGACGACGCGCTCGGGATCGCGATCGCCGACGATGACCCGGCGCGCCAAATCGAGGAACGAGCCGCGCTCGAGATCGCCGAACCACGCCGACCACGGCGGCTCGAGGCCCGACATCGTAGACAACGCGCTCTCCCACGCATCGCGCTGCAACGCCTCGAACGCGAGCAACGACGGAAATCCCTGAAGCTCGACCAGCCGTGGCACGAGCGCACGTTCGGGCCCCCGTACGATCGCGAAATCGACGACCGCGAACGTCGGCAACGGCGTCTCGCCCGGCACGTTCCAGCGCGGCGGTACTGCCGCCCGCATCTTTGCGATGCGCTCCGGCTCGCAGAGTTGGGCGACGATCTCGTCGCCGGCGAGCCGGCAGCGTTCGCGCAACTCCGCGGGAAAAAATACCGGCGTCTCGGCCAAACGAAAACCGATCTGCGTCCCGACGCGCCGCCTCAAATCGTCCGCGTAGCGCCGATACAGGCCGTCGCTGAACGCTGCGTTGAACCGCGCCCGGAGAGCGAGATCCACTTAGCGAGCCAAGAGCCGGCTAGGCCGCGTCGCGAATCAACTGATCGAGTTTGCGGTTCACCAAGTCTCCGAAAACGTAGCGCCCGACGCGCAGCCGTTCCTCGCGACGGTCGCCGCGCAGCGCCGGCAAGAGTTGCGTGCGTTCATCGTAGATCTCGCGCGTGATCGTCCCGCGGGCGAGCAGGCGCGCGAGCAGGCCGGCGACCCGCTCGGCCGCGCCGATTTCCGGGTGACTGTTGACGGCGAAGATGCGCGGTGCAAAGCCGCCGCGTTCGCGCGCGACCTCGAGCATCGTCAACGCGTCGCCGGGGTCACCGTTCGCGCCCGCCTCATAAGCGATCGCCGTCATTCCCGCCGGTAGCGCGCGCGTCGTCGGGATCATGTCGTAGTAGCGCGAGTCGAGGACGGGGACGCAGCGGCCTAGGGGCGACTCGGCGACGAGCCGCTCGAACCAGGGATGGGCCACGGCCTGGTCGGTCAGTACGTTCGTGCCGACGCCGCTCATCGCGCCGCCCTTTCCGGGTCCGCGCAACACCGGCTCGGCTACGTGCGACCAACGGCAGAGCAGCCCGAACGTATGGCATACGCCGTAGAGCGCGCTCGTCTCGTCGGCGGCGATCTCGTCGAACAAACGCCAGATTGCCGCTTCCCACGCCGGGTCCTCGCGGATTTCGACCGTGCCGCGCGGCGTGAGATTGCGGCGCGGATCGAGGTGTCCGGGGCCGCCCGTGCCGACGTAGAGGCGATGCCGTCCGTCGCGATGGACGGGAACCATCAACTTGTCGCGCACCGCGTACGAAACGACGCGCACCGCAAGTTTCCTTCGCGCCAGCTCTTCGTCGAGTGCGAGGGTAGCGTCGCGTAACGCCGTCACAATCGCGTCGTGCCCGATGTTCGAATACTCGTGGTTCATGTCGAGCAGCGCGATCTCGATCGTCGATTCGTTCCGCGCGGGCAGATCGGCGGACCGCTCGACGCGAACGGCCTCGAAGCGCGCGGTACGAAGGTCCAGCGGGACGCGCGAGGATTCGAAGTCAGGCAACTGCGACGCCCACCTCGGTCTCCTCGACGATGTACCGCACCACGGCTTTCAAATCTCCGGTCTCTTCGAATACGCGTAACTGCCGGTCCGCTCCGGTCCGGCGACGGATGATCTCGTGAATGTACCCGATCTCCTCTTCTATATCGAGTTCGCGGACGACGTCGCCGACGAACTCCAGCAACTCCATCAGGAGCGACTCCGTCGGCACCTCGATCTTCTTCCCGAGGTCGATGAGCTTCCCATCGAGTCCAAACCGCGCAGCCCGCCCTTTGTTTTCATTGATCAGCGACCGGCGATAGAGCCGCCAACCCTGATTGGCATCGTACAGCTTCCATAGCTTATAGGTGACGGCTTGGAAAAAGGCGGCTAGGCAGAGCGTTTCCTCGATGCGCATCTGGACGTCGCAAATGCGGTACTCGAGCGTCGGAAAGTATGGATGCGCGCGCACGTCCCACCAGATTTTCTTCCCGTCCGAGATGCAGCCGGTGACGATCAGCGTGTTCACGAAGTCCTGATACTCGCCCCACGACCCGAAGTAATCGGGGATACCCGTGCGGGGGAAGCGCTCGAAGATCTTCGCGCGGAAGCTCTTCCAGCCGGTGTTCTGACCGACCCAGAACGGCGAGTTGGTCGACATCGCGAAGATGTGGGGCAAGAAGTACCGGACGGCGTTCATGATCGCGATGCGCGCGTCGTTGTCCTCGACAGCGACGTGGACGTGCAAGCCGAAGATCAGGTTCGCTCGCGCAATCATCTGCAGATCTTCGATCAAGCGGTCGTAATGCGCGACGCCGGAGGTGATCGGCACGTTCCGCCAGTCAGTAAAAGGATGCGTCCCCGCTGCTCCGATCCGCAGCCCGTTGCGGCGCACGAGCGAGACGATCTCCGAGCGCAGCCGCTTGATCTCGTCCCGAGCGTGCTTGATGTCGCGGCAGACCGGCGTCGCGATTTCGATGACCGGATCGTGCAGTTCGCGCTTCATCTCTTCCTTGAGCAGGGCCGTTCCCTCGCCGAACATCTCCTGGATGTGCGATTTGAGTTCGCACGTCTCGGGATCGATGACCTGAAACTCCTCCTCGACCCCGAGCGTGAACGACGGCCTCGAGCGCGCCATCAGCGGCCGACCAGCTCGAGGGTTCGCGGCCACGCGCCGGTGAGTTCAAATGGCGCTCGATTGCGCACGCGTCCGAGCAAGACTTCGGCCATGTTCTCGACGACCCACTCGAAGTTTTGCGGGCCTACGGAATGAAGATCGGCGTCGGGCGCCGGGTTCGTAAAATCGATCGCATACGGTATTCCGTCACGCACTGCGAGTTCCACGGTGTTCATGTCGTATCCGAGGGCTTGCGAGAGCGCCAGCGCGTCCCGCCGTAGCCTCGTATCGAGCGCAGCCTCTGCGGCCGGAGCTTCGCGCACGTAACGCTGCGCGTGGGGAGCCTTGGGATCGTAACGCATGAGGTGGACTCGCTCGCGGCCGATCACGTAGATTCGATAGTACTCGCTGAAGTCGATGGCCTCTTGAGCCATCATCGTCAAATCGCGCGTCTTCTCGTAGGCCGCGAAAAACTCGGCGCGATCGTCGCATTTGTAGACGTCTTTCCAGCCTCCGCCGTAGGCGGGTTTGAGGAAGATCGGAAACTTCAAGTACTCGAAAACCGTCTCCCAATCGACGAAGCGCAGGTTGCGAAAGGAGGTGGCCTCGGTGTTCGGCGGCCGCTCCTTGTGCGGCAGCAGTATCGTTCGCGGCGTCTCGACGCCGACCGAAGCCGCGACCACGTTGCCGAAATACTTGTCGTCGGCCGACCACCAAAACGGGTTATTGACGACCTGCACGCCGCGCGCCGCCGCGACTTTCAGGAACGTGCGGTAGTACGGCACCTCGTGGCTGATCCGATCGAGGATGAGCGCGTAGTCGAAGCGTTGGTCGTCGCGTAAATACGAGATTTCGACCGGCGTGCCGATGATTTCGCCGCCGCCGCGTGCGTCGATCGCGCCGATCAGCGCCCACGGAAAGGTATCCTCCATCCCGAACAACAGGCCGATCTTCTTGGGCATCGCGTGCATCGCCGTCTCCTAGGAGTCCGCGAGTTTCGCGGGAACCTCCTCCGGCCCTATGCAACAGCCATTCAGTGCAACGACGTCACGAATGGTGGGACAGCCCGAATCTCGAGCGGCGGATGGAATTGTTGTGGTTCGGCTGGGCCGGCTTTCCGGTGCTCATGTTCCCGACGTCGATGGGCCGTTATTTTCAATATGAAGACATGGGCCTGGTCGCGCAGCTTGGTGCAAAGCTCGACGCCGGTTTGCTGCAGCTGGTTTGCGTCGATTCGGTCGACGCCGAGAGCTGGTACAACGAGAGTGCGCCGCCGAGCTTTCGCGCGCGGCGTCACGAACAATATGACGCGTATCTGCGCGACGAAGTGCTGCCGTTCGTGCGCGCTCGCGCGCAACGGCCCGATGCCGGGACGTTCGGTTGCAGTTTTGGGGGATATCACGCTGCGAATTTCGCCGGCCGTCATCCAGAATTCGTGACGAAGGCGGTGTGTTTTTCGGGAATCTATGACGTGCACCGGTTCGTCGACGGCTATTGGGACGATACCATCTATTTCAACTCGCCGATGGACTACATCGCGAACATGGACGCCGGCTGGAGCGCGCGTCTGGCGAAGGTCGAGTGGGTCGTCGCGACGGGCGAATACGATTCGCTCGTCGCCGACAACCGCAATTTCGGAGCGCTGCTCAACGCCAAAGGCATTCCGAACCACACCGAAATCTGGCCGGGCGTCTTCGGCCACGACTGGCCCTTTTGGAACGACGCGGTAAAGCGTCTGTTGTAGGAATCCGGCCGCGCTTCGACGCCTTACAAGATCGTCTTGCCGAGCGCCGAGAGGATCAACTCGACGGCGAGTTCGGCGGTGCGGTTGCGCTCATCGAAGATTGGATTGATCTCGGTGACTTCGAGCGAACGTAACTGCGCGCTCCCCGCGACCATCTCCATCGCCAGGTGCGCTTCGCGGTAGCTGAGGCCACCGCGCACCGGCGTCCCGACGCCCGGCGCTTCGGTCGGATCGATGCCGTCCATGTCGAACGAGACGTGCAGCGGACCGCCGGCGACCACGGCGAAGGCTTCCTCCATCACGCGTTCCATCCCTAAGCGATCGACGTCGCTCATCGAGAACGCGCGCACGCCGAGCTCGCGAATGCGCCGCCGCTCACCCGGATCGACGTCGCGCAAGCCGATGAGAACCGTCCGCTCGGGGACGATCGACCGTTCTTCGAGCGCGATGGAAACCGGCATTCCGTGGACGTTCCCAGAGGGCGACGTCAGCGGCGTGTTGATGTCGCCGTGCGCGTCGACCCAAATGAGTCCGGGCTCGCGACCGTGCGCGCGACGAACGCCGGCCAGCGTCCCAATCGCGATCGAATGATCGCCGCCGAGCACGATCGGAAATCCGCCCTGGCGCATAACGTCCTCGACCAAGCGCGCCAGCTCGGCACAGACGGCGAGGATGACCGGCAGATACTTCGCGTTCTTCGCAGATTCGGCGAGGTGCGATTCGGCGACCGGGACGGGGACGTTTCCGTGGTCGACATAGTGACGCACGCCGAGCGCCTCGAGATTCTCTCGCAAGCGCGCGTAGCGAATCGCCGACGGTCCCATGTCGACGCCGCGGCGATCGGCGCCCAAATCCATCGGGACCCCGATAACATCGACTCGCTGCGGTATTTCCCGCTCACTGTCGAGCAGTTGGAACTCGCTTCGGACGGAGAGCATCTTCGTCCGGCTCCGGGAGGGTTGGAGCAGAACCGATTGCGGCGTAATCCGGCTTGGCGTGCAGGATCAGAACGCGCAGAATCGCAGCAATCGGGACCGCGACGAACATTCCTCCGATGCCGCCGAGATCGGCGCCGACCAGCACTGCGATGATTACGACGAGCGGCGTGAGACCGACGCTCTGACTGACGATCCGCGGCGAGATGAAGTGGCCCTCCGCTTGGAAGATCGCGACGAATAAGAGGGCGACCCAAAGCGCGTGCACCCAGCCATCGGTAAAATACGCGATCGCCGTCGCAGGAACGAACGCGACGGCCGCCCCGACGTACGGGATGATATCCAGAACGCCCGCCGCGAGGCCGATCAAGACGGCGTACTTGACGCGCATCACCAGCAGCATGACCGCGATCGCCGTGCCGATCACGGCCCCGACCAAGAGTTGCCCTCGGATGAAACCGCCGAGAACGGCATCGAGATCCTTGATGATCGCCAGCGTCTTGGCACGGGCGGAAGGCGGGATGAACTCGATGAACGCGTCCTTCAAAGCGGGCGCTTCGAAGATCAAATAGATCGAAATTACCGGAATGACGACGATCGTTGCGACGATTCCGAAGGCCGAGAGGACCAGACCGAGCGCCTGCGAGGCGGCCTTGGCCGCGTACTCCTGACCGAGCTTGCCCAGCTGAGATGGAATCGACGCTAGATAGTCTCGCACCGATTGCGGCAAGCGCGTGACGAGCGGATTGTTTTGGTCGTAAGCGAGCGCCTGCGCGTCGGCGATGATGCGCGGATACTGCTTGACGAATGCCTGGATTTCGTTGGCGATCGCCGGCGCCACGACTGCGACGGCGAAGCCAACTACCAGAGCGATGCCGAGATAGACGATCAGGATCGACCAGATCAGCGGCAGCCGCCGGTGCAGCCGATCGACGATCGGGTGGATGAGATACGTGAAGAAAACGGCGCCGATCAGAATGATCGCGACGGACTTGATTCTGCCGATGAAATCGCCGACGCCTGCGAGGACGACCGCCGAGACGGCGACCAGCAGCACGATCTTGAGCGCGAAGGTTACGCGCCGCTCCAAAACCGAAACGCGGCGTACGGGACGCATCCGGGGTCCCATCGGACCGCTGGCCTTCATCCTCTCTCGCATCGGAGCGAGATACCGCGCAACCTCACGAGCGACCCTTTCTCTCCCCCGCGAGAGCCGCCGGCCCTCGCCTCGACGCCGGGAACGGCCCGCCCCGGCATAGGAGAGGCTTCGCCCGCCTGGGCGCGTAGTTCGCGCCATGGTCAAGCCTTTCTATCGTCGCGTTGCGTTGGCCGTTTTCGCTGCGCTATTCGCGGGCTGCGCCGGCGGCGGGACGACGCATGGCAAGGCGACGATCCGCCTCGCGATGGTCACCGACGTCGGCGGACTCGGCGACAAGTCGTTCAACGACTCTGCCTACGCGGGCCTCAAGCGTTCGAAGTCCGAGCTCGGCGCGGACATTCAAGTCCTCGAGTCAAAATCGGCCGCCGACTATCAGCCGAATCTGAGCGCGCTGGCCGACGAGAACTACGACGAGATCTTCGCGATCGGTTTCCTGATGAACAAAGACCTCGCGCAAGTTGCCGGCAACCATCCGACCGGACATTTTGCGATCATCGACGCGGTGGTCGCTCAGCCGAACGTTACCTCGGTGACGTTCCGCGAACAGGACGGCTCGTTCTTGGCGGGCGCTTTGGCCGCGCGCGTCAGCAAAACGAAAACGATCGCCTTCTTAGGCGGGGTGGATATACCGCTTCTGCGCAAGTTCGAAGCCGGGTTTACCGCAGGGGCGCACGAGGTCGATCCAAGCGTCAAGGTACTGGTCAAGTACGTCGGCTCGTTTGAAGACGTCGCTTCGGGCAAAGAGTTGGCCCAGGTGCTCTTCAGTCAGGGTGCCGACATCATCTACGCGGCCGCCGGCAAATCGGGGATCGGTGCGATCGACGAGATTCGTAACCGGCCGAACGTTTACGGAATCGGCGTCGACGGCAACCAAGACGGGCTCGCGCCCGGGAAGATTTTGACGAGCGTGCTGAAGCGCGTGGACAACGCCGTCTTCGCCGTCGCCAAAAACATCCTCGACAAGAAGCCGACGAAAGGACGGTTGGAGTTCGGTCTGAGGGACAACGGCGTCGGCTTGACCGATTTTCAATACACCAAGCAGATCATCGGTCCAAAAACGATCGCCGAGCTCGCAAGACTTCGAGACGCGATCATCGCCGGGAAGATCACTCCTCCCCAAACGCGCGAGGAACTCGCGAATTTCAAACCCGTCAAGATCTGAGCGAGCCGGAGGCGAGCCTGTCGACGAGGCCAGGATGGCCATAACATCGTCGACGGAGCGAGCCGGAGGCGAGCCTGTCGACGCCGCGCTCGAGTTGCGCGGAATCGACAAAGTCTATCCGGGCGGCGTTCATGCCGTCGCGGGGGTCGACCTCGACGTTTTCCCCGGCGAGATCCACGCGCTCTGCGGGGAAAACGGGGCGGGGAAGACGACGCTCGCGTCGATTGCGGCCGGAAAACTCAAAGCGACTGCCGGAACGGTCGTCGCTCGCGGCAACGTCGGGTTGGTGCACCAGCATTTCGAACTCGTCGATCGGCTGCGCGTCTGGGAGAACGTCGTGCTCGGACGCGAGCCGCGCCGCGGCGCAGAACTCGATCGTGCCGCGGCTCGGGCCGAGGTGGAAAGACTTTCGCGCGAGTACGGCCTCGCCGTCGATCCCGATGCCGTCGTTGAAACCCTTCCGGTAGGAATCGCGCAACGCGTCGAGCTGCTGCGGGAGCTCGCGCGCGATCCCGCGGTGCTCATCTTGGACGAGCCGACCGCGGTGCTAGCGCCCGCCGAGATCGACGCGCTGTTCGCGACGGTTCGCGCGCTCGCACAACGCGGCACCGCCGTCCTGATCATCACGCACAAACTCCAAGAAGTCGTCGCTCACACATCCCGGATAACGGTGATGCGCGCCGGCAAAGTCGTCGCGCGGCTGGAAACCGGCCGAACAAACGTCGACGACATCGCGCGCGCGATGGTCGGCGGCGAATTGCCGGAACTCGCCGCACGCTTGGAGATTGCGCAACATCAGGCGCTCGCCGTCCACGGGCTGAGCGCCGGGGAAAGTTCGCTTGCCGTACGGGACGCTTCGTTCGAGGTGCGAGGCGGTGAAATCGTCGGCGTCGCGGGTGTCGAGGGCAACGGCCAATCGGCCCTCGCCGACGCCCTCGCCGGCGTCATTCCCTATCGCGGAACGATCGAACTCGGCGGCGTCGTGCTTCCGGCCGGCGACCCGGCGCAGCGTATCGCGTGCGGAATCCGCACGATCCCGCAAGATCGGCGCCGCGAGGCGCTCGTGCTGCCGTGGTCGATCGTCGAAAACGCCGCGCTAGGCGACCAGCGCAGCCCATCGCTGCGCCGCGGCGCGACCGTCGATCGTAAAGCTGCCCGCGAGCTAGCGAAACGGATCGTCGAACGCTTCGACGTCCGCACGCCTTCGGTCGACACGAGCGTCTCAGAACTCTCGGGGGGCAACCAGCAAAAGGTCGTCGTCGGCCGCGCTCTGGCGCACGATCCGAAGTTCTTGCTGGTCTATCAGCCGACGCGCGGGATCGACGTCGGAGCCGCGGCTCTCGTCCAGTCGCGTTTGATCGAGGCGCGCAACGCCGGAGTCGCGGTCCTGCTGATATCCTTCGAACTCGATGAAGTGCTGGCGCTCTCCGATCGGGTGATCGTGATGTATCGCGGCTCGATCGTCGGGACGTTCGAACGCGGCTCGATCGATCGCGCGCGAATCGGTTCGCTCATGGCCGGCGCCGGGCTCCAGGCGGAGCCGGTCGTGGAGAGCGCATGATTCGCGGTCTCTGGATCGGCTTTGGTCTCGCCGTCGTCGCCGCGGCGGCGATGCTGCTCGCCGGGGCGAATCCATTGCTCGGGTTTTGGGCCCTTTTTCGCGGCGCGCTCGGCGGCGAACGCCAAATCTCGGAGACGCTGGTCCAAACCACGTCGCTCCTCTTCCCCTCGCTCGCCGTCGCTTTTGCGTTTCGCGCCGGGCTGTTCAACATCGGCGCCGAGGGACAGCTCGTCATTGGCGGGCTCGCCGCCGGCGTTATCGGCGCGCGGCTCGATACGTCGGGGTTGATTTCGATCCCGATCCTGCTCGTCGCCGGCGCTGCGGGCGGCGCCGCTTGGGGTTCGATCGCGGGCATCTTGCGCGCCCGTTTCGGCGGCAATGAAGTCATCGCAACGCTCATGCTCAACATCATCGCTGCACTGCTCGCGAACTATTTGGTCGTCGGTCCGCTACATTCACCCGGAGCCGCCGGCGCTGAAACGGCGGAACTTCCGCACTCGTCGTGGCTGCCGACGCTTCTCCCCGACACGCGTTTGACCGTCGCACTCTTGATCGCGCTTGCGCTTGCCTTCGTACTGAGGTGGGTCTTCGATCGCACGGTGTTCGGATACGAATTGCGCGCTGCCGGCGACGCACCCGAAGCCGCCCGCCGCGCCGGAATCGATCTGGCGAAAACGGCCTTCGTCGCGATGGCGCTATCGGGAGCGATGGCAGGCCTGGGCGGCGCGACGATCGTCACCGGCGTCTTGCACCGCTTTAACGTCTCGCTCTCCCCCGGATACGGCTTCATCGCGATCGCGGTCGCTCTCGTCGGCGACCTCGACCCGCTCAAAATCATCATCGCGTCGTTTGCGTTCGGCATCTTGCAGAGCGGCGCACTGACGATGCAGGCGCTGGCCCACGTGCCGAAAGACGTGGTTTCGTTCGTCGAAGGCTTGGCGATCGTCGCGCTGGCCGCGCGCCGTTTCGTCGCCGGACGCAAACAGATGACGGCGGTCGCACAAGAATGAGCGCCTTCCAAGATTTCGTCGTGCTCTCGCTGGTCAAAGCGGCGCCGCTGATCTATGCGGCGCTCGCCGGCGTCATCTGCGAACGCGCCGGGATCTTGAATATCGCGCTCGAGGGTCAGCTCACCGTCGGTGCGTTCGCCGCGGTAGCGGTTTCATTTGCGACCGGGAATCCGGTCGTAGGTTTGCTCGCCGGCGTCGCCGCCGGAGCCCTCGTCGGACTTCTGCTGGGCGTCGCCGCGACGCGTTTCGGTGTCGATCAGATCGTCGCCGGGACGGGAATCAACTTGCTGGCGCTGGGAGGTGCCGCCTTCGGCCTCACGGTCGTCTTCGGGCAGCCCGGCGCGTCGGCGGAGGTCCCCGCGCTCGGCGTGACCGGGGAAAGAATCATAGTGATCGGCGCATTCGTCGCCGCCGTTCTGCTGCATCTGGGGTTGTACCGGACGCCGTGGGGCCTGAGAACGCGCGCATCGGGCGAGAATCCGCGCGCGGTGCACTCGGCGGGGATCGACCCGCGCAACGTTCGCCTGGTCGCGACGCTCCTCGGCGGAGCGCTCGCCGGCCTCGGCGGCGTCTACCTTTCGCTGGCGGAGCTCGATCTCTACTCGGACGGAATGACTGCCGGCCGCGGCTTCATCGCGCTTGCCGCCGTGATCTTCGGCCGTTGGACGCCGTTGGGTGCGACCGGCGCGGCGCTCGGCTTCGGTGCGCTGGCCGCGCTGCAGTTCGTCTTGCAGCGCTCGGGGGTGCCGAGCGAATTCATGCAGGCCTTGCCGTACTTGGCCGCACTCGCCGCGCTGACGGGCATCGCCGGACGGGCGCGTGCACCGCAAGCAGACGGCGTCCCCTATGCCGAGGTGTAGCTCGGTTCACTCGGTCTAAAGTCCCGAAGCCTCGCCGAGAGACGCGCCGCTAGGACCAAAGCTTTACGCTTGGGCGAAGGGCAGAGGATGCCGTGACGACAATCGGGCCCCAATCGTATGACGCGCGAACGTCGTCGTTTTTCATTTTGGTTCGCAGCTCTGCTCGCGTTCGCGCTGCCCGCTGCCGCGTCCGCATCGACACCCGGTCCGCTTGCAGACTTGCAAAACCAACTCGATCTTGCGGCGTTCCATGCGCCCGGCACCGTTGGAATCGCCGTCGAGGATTTGGCGACCGGCCTCACGTCCGGAGTCAACGCCTCGGCGAGTCTACCGGCCGCATCGACGATCAAGATCCCGGTTATGGTCGAGGTTTTTCGTCAGATGGCCCGTGGCACCATCGACCTCAATTCCAAGATGCATCTTCTGAGGCGCGACCGGGATTGGGGCTCGGGCGACCTGGCCGATGGGCGCATCGGCGAAGCGAAGACCGTCGAGCAGTTGCTGTGGCTGATGATCAACGACAGCGACAACACCGCGACCAACATGCTCATCCGCCGAGTCGGCCGGCAGAACGTCAACCACACGATGAGCGCACTGGGCTTGCGGACCACGCATCTCGGCGACTACATCCGCTCGGCCGGAACCGAGATCCGCTATGCGTTGCGCTCGAGCCCGCGCGACATGGTGAAGTTGCTCGACTTGATGGCGCGGGATCACTTGGTCGACGAATGGTCGTCGCGCGAAATGCTCTCCATACTGACCGGCCAAACGCACAACACGCTCCTGCCGCAACCTTTGCCGCGCAAGCTCAAGATCGCCCACAAGACCGGATCGCTCCACGACACGCTCAACGACGTCGGCATCGTCTACCTTTCGGACGAACCCTACATCATCGCGGTGATGACGACGCATCTGCAGAGCCTTTCGATCGGCCGTCATTTCATACGCAAGGTGTCGAAGATGGCCTACGACCACTTGGGACGCCTCGCGCGTTGGCGAGAAGATTCGGGACTGCCGGCTTTTAAACTCAGCGTCGCGCCCGATAGCGGCGCCGCCACGCAGGCCCTCGCGCCTGACCTCGAGATGTGGAACGTCACCGGCCCGCTACCCCGCGCCGTCAAAAACGACAAGACGCTCTGGGATCCGCCGGCTAAGCCGTCGCCGGATTCAAGCGGAAATTAAGAGCCCTTGTCACGCTGAGCGAAGCGCCGAAGGCGCACTTCGACTCGTCGCTTCGCGACTCGCTCAGCACAGGCTCCGTCGAAGCGCCGACGGAGCTACGTTTGTCCTTCGACTTCGCTCGCTGCGCTCGCTTCGCTCAGGATGACAGTGGCTGCGCTCGCTTCGTTCAGGGTGACAGAAGTTTAAGCCGCGGTTACTCTTCGGCCGGCGTAGGTCGGCGTCAACCAGGCGCGATACTTCGGCTCGCGTCCCAGCACGATGCGCTCGTACTGATCGCGCAGGGCCCGGGTAACCGAACCGATACGTCCGTCGGCGATCGGACGATGATCGACCGAATTCACGAAGACCACCCCGGCGGCCGTGCCGGTGAAGAACAACTCGTCGGCCGCATAGAGTTCGCTCCGATCGAGGGCGCGCTCGACGACCTCGATGCCGAGTTCGTCCTTCGCCAGCGAGATGATGGCTCGCCGCGTGACCCCTTCGAGCACGTTTTGGGTTGGATCGGGGGTGAACAACTTTCCGCGCTTGACCAGGAAAAGGTTGGCCGCCGAACCCTCGGCGACGTGCCCGTCGCTCGAAAGCATGACGGCCTCGTCGAATCCGTTCATCTGTGCTTCGCTCTTGGCAAGCGCCGCGTTGATGTAACCGCCGGTGATCTTCGCACGCGCCGGCGCCATCGTATCGTCGATCCTCCGCCACGACGAGACGCAGGCCTTCAACCCGGCGGTCGCGTCGTAATAATGCTTGAAGGGGAGCGTCGCGATCGCGAATGCGTCGTCGACTCCGGCCAGGCGGACGCCGACGTCTTCGGCGTTCTTGTAGACGAGCGGACGGATGTAAACATTTTCTTCGTAGCGATTGCGCGCGCAGAGCTCGACCGTGATCTCCGCTAATTCTTCGACGCTATGCGGAACGTGCATGAGCAGAATACGCGCCGACGTGTGCAAGCGTTCGAAATGCTCGCGCAGCAAGAGGAGATTCAGCTCGCGCTCGTCGGCGTTCCAATACCCTCGTATGCCTTCGAAGCATCCCGTCCCGTAGTTGAGACCGTGCGTCAGCAAGCCGACGCGAGCCTCATCGTACCGGAGAAAGCGTCCCTGAGCGTACACCGTCGACTCGTAGAGTTTCATGCTCAAAACTTCGCCCCAAGTGGAGGGGCAACCCCCATTTTGCTGCGCAAAATGGGGACCCCGATGCCCCCAGTAGTTTGGTCCTCGCTCCAACACAAAGTACGTTGGCCAAAAGACGAAGGCGGAGGCGCACTCGTGTCGCATTCGTACAAGGATGCTCAGAATGGTTAAGAACCTTCTGCCGCTGGGCGCAATGCTCGGTTTCGTTGCGAGCGGATTGGGTGCGGCGGCCATTTGGAAGACGCTGCCGACGGAATGGTCGATCGCGCCGCCGCCCGATCTCGTCGTTGCAACGGGGACCTTCCCCGAAAGCGCCCGGTTGACCGCGGACGGCGCGCACCTCGTCGTCGTCGAGGGCGGCACACAGTCGGCGATTCGGATTCTCGACCCCACGACGCTGGCGACGCAACAAACCATCGCCCTGAAAAACGTCTACGGCGACGCGCTGCCCGACCCGCAGGGTGCGGGCTTTTGGGCCGGGACGGCCGGGGGCAATACGCTGATCCACCTCGATGCGGCGACCGGCGCGACCGATCGCACGATCGATCTTCCGAACGGATTTTGGCCGAGCGCGATCGCGCTATCGCCCGACGCTAAGACGCTTGCCGTCAGCGGCGATCTCGTCGACATCGTCCTTATGGTCGACGTCGCTTCCGGAAAGATAGCCGCGAGCGTAAAAAGCGGCCGCCATCCCGCCGGCCTCGTCTTCGCCCCCGACGGTAAGACGCTGTACGTCGCAAATTGGGGCGAGCGCACGGTCTCGGTCGTCGACGTCGCCGCGTCGGCGGCGCTGGATCCGATCGCGGTGGGCGCTCATCCGGAAAAACTCATGCTCTCGCGCGACGGCACGAAACTCTACGTGAGCGAGACCGATGACGACACGATCGGCATCGTCGACCTGAAGACGGCGAAGCGAGTCGGCGGCATCAACATCGGCCTGTATGACGCAAAATTCTACGGCGCGTCGCCGACCTCGTTGGTACTTTCTCCCGACGGACGGCGCCTCTACGTCGCGTGCTCGGCGGCCAACGCGATCGCGGTCGTGGAGCTCGGCGCCGGCGGCGGGGGCCGAACGATCGGAGCGATTGCGACCGGCTGGTATCCGACCGCGATGACGCTCGACCCGACGGGACGCGCTTTGCTCGTTGCAAACGGCAAGGGCGAAGGGAGCCCGCCCGATCCCGACCTCAATCCTGCGATCGGCTCGCGGGATCCACGCTACGTCTTGAAGGCCACGGTCGGCTCGATTCGACGCATCCCCCTTCCCGACGACGCGGCCCTCGCCGCCGAAATCGGCGAGGTGCGCGCCCACGGCGGACCCTTCCTCACACAGTCGATCTCCGGCGAGGCTGCGCGATTTGGGGGACCGCCGAGCGACGAACCCGGCCGCACGATCGTCGCGAAAAACGGGCCGATCCAGCACGTCATCTACCTCATCAAGGAAAATCGTACGTACGATCAGGTCCTGGGCGACGAAAAGCTCGGTGACGGAGATGCGAAGCTGACGATTTTCGGGGAGCAAGTGACGCCCAATCAGCATGCGCTCGCGGAGCGCTTCGGACTCTTCGACAATACCTATGCCGATGCGGAGGTGAGTCCCGACGGCCATAACTGGTCGACCGCTGCGTTCGCCAACGACTACGTCGAGAAGATGGTGCCTCAAAACTACGGAAGGCACCGTCCGCTGTACGACTTCGAAGACGTCCTGTCGCCGTCGCGTCCGCACTCCGGCTACATTTGGGACGATGCGCTCGCCCATCACATCGCTATCCGCGACTATGGCGAGTTCGTCTACAACGACCCGTCCGCGACGTTCCATAGTCATTGGAGGCTGACACCGCTGCGCTCGATCACCAACGACAAATACCCGGCGTGGGATTTGAACGTGAGCGACCTCACGCGTGAAGCAGAGTGGGCGCGTGACTTCTCGCGGTTTGTCAAGAACGGTAATCTGCCCGCCTTCGAAATCGTGCGCTTGCCGAACGACCACACTGCATACACGGCCGCGGGGAAGCTGACGCCCGCTGCAATGGTCGCTCAAAACGATCTCGCGTTCGGACGGATCGTCGACGCCGTTTCGCATTCGCCGTATTGGAAAAGCACCGCGATCTTCGCGATCGAGGACGACGCTCAGAACGGTCCCGATCACGTCAGCGCGCAGCGCACGACCTTCTACCTCGCTTCGCCCTACGCGCGCGGCGGCGTGCAGCACGCGCACTATTCGACTGCCGGCGTCCTGCGAACGATCGAATTGATTCTCGGTCTGCCGCCGATGACGGCCTACGACGCGTCAGCCCGCCCGATGTATGCCGCCTTCGGCACGAAGCCCGACTTTCGGCCGTTCGCAGCGCTACCCGCCCGCGTCGATCTCGAAGCGCGGAACACGGCAACCTCGTATCGCGCGCCGGCCAGCGCTCGGCTCGACCTGCGCGACGCCGACGACGTGCCGCCGGCTCTCGGCAACGATATTCTTTGGCACGCCGTCAAAGGCGTGGCCGCGACGCCGCCACCCTACGGCGCTTTCGAACGGTGAGCCGCTAGGTCAGGTTCCCAGCCCCCTTGCAGACTCGTTCAATGCTCGTCCAAGCGGTTCGCTCTATCATGGCCACATCATGGAGCATCAAAGAACGATACCGCTCGGCGTCGTCTTGATTTCGGAGGACGCGGCTTTGACGAGGACGCTCTCCGCGGATCTCGAGAGGCGAAAACTCTCGCTCAGAGCCGCCTCCGGTCACCGAACGGCCCGCTCTTTGCTGCGAGAAGCCACGCCGGAGCTGATCCTGCTCGACCTGGAGGACCTTCCAGAACCGGCTTCCGTCGTCGCCAGCGTCCGCGAGCTATCTACGGCGCCGATCGTTCTCCTGATTCCTGACGGATTTGACGCGCAGATGAGATTCGAAGCACTTCTCGCCGGCGCCGGCGATTACGCTGCGAAGCCGATCCGATTCGATGAGTTGAGCGCGCGGATCGAGGCAACGTTAAAACGAACGCTAACCAAGCCGCGCGACACGATCGACTACGCCGATCTCACTGTAACCTTGTCGCGCCGGCGCGTCGAACGCGGCGGCGAAGCCATCGAGTTGTCGTCACGCGAGTTCGATCTGCTGACGACATTCGTGCGCCACCCCCAGCGCGTCTACAGCAGGGCGCAACTCAGGGACTTGATTTGGGGCGCGAAGCGAAGTATCGGCTTCAATGCGGTCGAACGCCACGTCAGCAACCTGCGAGCCAAACTCGACCGCCCTCCCCGCAGGCGCCTGATTCAGACGATCGTCGGAATCGGCTACGCGCTGCGGTAGGAGTCTGCCCGACTGTGCTCCCGCGCGGCGGTAAGCGCGGGGAGACGAAGCTCGAAGGTCGTTCGCCCCGGTTCTCCACACTCGAGCGCAATCCGGCCGCCGCATCGAACCGCGACGCGCTCGACGATCGCTAAACCGAGACCCGAGCCTTCGATCTCGCCGCGTCGTTCGCCGCGATAGAAGCGCTCGAAGATGTGTTCCCGCTCGCCTTCCGAAACGCCGGGTCCGCCATCGCGCACGCGAACGACGACCTCATCGCCGTCGCGTCGCAAATCGACGTCGACCGGCGTACCCGCGCCGTACTTCAGCGCGTTGTCGACCAGATTTCCGACGGCCTGTTCGAGTTCGTCCGGATCGGCCAGCACGTCGACGTCGCCCGTCGATCGAACCCCGACGCGAACGTGACCGTTGCGAGCCGACGCGCGGTTCACCACGCCCTCGACGACTTCGGCCATATCGACGGGAACGAGGCTCGTCGCCTCCAGCCGATCGAGTTTCGTGAGCGCGACGAGCCGTTCGACCAAGCCGCGGATGCGCTTCGTCTCGATGCCGAGATTCTTGAACGCCGTCGCGCGAACGACCGCGTCGTCGATGCCGCCGCGTTCGAGCACGTCGAGGTAGCCGATGATGACGGTGAGCGGCGTGCGCAATTCGTGTCCCGCTTCGGCAACGAAACGGCGCACTTCGTTTTCGGCGCGGCTGCGCTCGGTTAGTGCCTGGGCGACCTGCGCCGCCGCGCTGTTGTAGGCTTCGATCAACTCGCCGAACGCCGACTTGTCGAGCGTCGTCACCGAGCGCGAAGTGAAGTCACCGGTACCGAAACGCCGTAGCTCCTCGACGACCGCTTTGAGCGGTGCGATCGCCTGTTCGGCGAGCCAACGTGCGATCAGCCAGCTCGCGACGAGCCCCAGGCCGAAGGCGACGGCGAGCCACATCAAGTCGCCGGAGACGCTGCGATCCGCGTATTCGAGATCGGGGACGACGATGAAGGCACCGTCACTGCGGCGGATCGGATAGGCGCGAAGCCCGAGCAGCGTGGTGATCGATAGGCGCGTCTCGGGTGCTGCGGGCTGACGCGCTTCATCCCCGTGCAGAACGAAGATCTTTACGCCTTCGCGTTCGGCGCGTTCGAGAACCAGGCGCTCGACGACGGCAAACGGACTCTGTTCATTCTGCTTAACGATCAAGTCCGCGGCCGTCACGCTACTTCGCTCGTTATCGGAGATGCGGCGGCCGAGGCCGTCGAGCAACAGCGTGCCGACGGCGATGACGACCAAGCCGAGTAGCAACGAAAGCGCGACGGTATACGCCAGCGTGAGCCGGCCGCGGAGCGAGCGCATCACCGATCTCGCAGCGCGTAGCCGACGCCGCGGACCGTGTGGATGAGCCGGCTCTCGTCGCCGGTGTCGATCTTCGCTCGCAGGTAGGAGACGTACGACTCGACCGTCGCCGGCGAGACGTCACGGCCTTCGCCCCACACCAGATCGAGCAACTCCTCGCGCGTAAAGACGCGCCTCGGACGCCGAGCCAGCGTTGCAAGCAGATCGAACTCCCGAGTCGAGAGTTCGACGGTGCGCTCGCCGCGACGCACGGTACGCGTCTCGAGGTCGATCTCCAAATCGGCGTAGCGCAGGTGTTCGACGTGCTCGAGCCTCGGCCGGCGCAATGAGCTTTCGATACGCGCGGCGAGTTCGCCGAAATCGAACGGCTTGGCTAAATAGTCGTCCGCCCCGGCACGCAGGCCATCGATCTTGTCGCGAACGTCGCCGCGCGCCGTCAACATGATGATGGGCACTTCCGTCTCCCGGCGCAGGAGCGGAATGAGCGCCAGTCCGTCGATCTTCGGCAGCATGACGTCGAGGACGATGCAATCCGGTTCCCACTCGCGCACGAGCGCGAGCCCCGCGGCGCCGTCGGCTGCCGAGCGCACCTCGAAGCCCTCGCGGCCGAGCCCGAGTTCGAGCATCTCGCGCAGGCGGCGTTCGTCGTCGATCACCGCAACGCGGCGCGTTTGCCTGGTCATACCATCGTTTCGCCTCGGGTAAGGAGGCTTATTCGCATCTTAGTGCCGCTTTCTTGGAAGGTCCTGGCCTACGCGGACGGTCTCGAGTGCCGGCTGGCCGAGCTCGGGATGCAACTTGTAAAGACTCTTGCCCGAGATGGGATGAGTGAGCTGGGTCACACGGTTGGCGGCCTCGAGGTGTGATACGGTCAACAGGCCTCGCACCCACTCAAGGAGGAACAGGTGCGCTCACTCACACGGATCGTCATCTCCGCTGCGCTCATAGCAGCCGCCGGCCTTACCCAATCGGCCTGCTCGTCGCACGCCGGCATCGCATCGCTGCCGAACGTGCCGCCAGCCGCGACGACCAGCCGCGAAATAGGGACGCTGTCGCTCGACGCGTTTCCGATTTCGATCGACGCCTACCCCGTCAGCGCAGGCGCGTATCCGGTGAGTCTCGACGCCTATGCCGCCTGCCGTCAGAACAACGGCACCAAATTCGCCCAATGCCACGGGCAGTATCGCAGCGACATCCCCGCCAATCCGAATCCGTTGCTCTTGCCTTCGCAGATCCCGGGCTATCAACCGAGCGATCTGCAGAGCGCTTATGGTTTGACTAATGCCGCGAGCAACAGCGGCGGCGGTGAAACGGTGGCCGTGATCGTCGCTTATAGCGCCCCATCGCTCGAGAAGGATCTGGCCGTCTATCGCATCACCTTCGGGCTCCCGCCATGCAGCCAATTCAACCACTGTCTCACGGTGCTCAATGCAAATGGGGCGACGCCCAAATACGACGCCGGGTGGGCCGCCGAAGCGACCCTCGACGTCGAGATGGTTTCGGCCACCTGCCCGAATTGCAACATCTTGCTGGTACGGGCCGCCGATTCGAACTTCGATAACCTCGTGCAAGCCGTCGACATGGCCGTCGCCGGCGGCGCGAACGTCGTCAGCAACAGTTACAGCGTCCGTGAGACGAGCGACGTGCTGGAGTACGCATCGCACTACAAAGTGCGCGGCGTTCCGATGACCGCCGGCGCCGGCGATCAGGGTTATGGCGTCGGCTTCCCTGCATCGGTTCCGAGCGTTACCGCCGTCGGCGGGACGTCGCTGATCTATAAGGCGAACGGGGCACCCGGTGGATCTGGCCCCGATGGACCTGGTGGCCCCGATGGACCTGGCGGCCCCGGTGGACCTGGCGGCCCCGGTGGACCTGGCGGCCCCGGTGGAGGTGCTTGGTACAGCGCAGTTTGGCCCGGAACGGGCAGCGGCTGCAGCGCGTTCTTCGCAAAACCCTGGTGGCAGAAGGACGCGGGTTGCTCGAACCGCACCGCGAACGACGTCGCCGTCGTCGCAGACCCTGCCACGGGCGTAGCGGCCTTCGTTACTCCGGTGGGAGGCTGGGCGGTATTCGGCGGCACCAGCGTCGGCGCACCGATCGTCGCCTCGATGTATGCGCTGGCGGGCAGTAACGCGAGCAACCCGTCAGGCCTGTACTCGAACTCGTCGTCCCTCGCGCCAGTCACGTCGCGCAACAACGGCACGTGCTCGCCGGCGTACCTCTGCAACGGCGGACCCGGTTACGACGGCCCGTCGGGCCTGGGCACCCCCCAGAATCTCCAACCGTTTGGATCGTCGTAGTGGTCCAGCGGCGGCGGAGACTAATTCGATGAGCATTGCGCGAAGTCTGCGCTCGGTCGACCCCATGGCGACCGAAGTCGGAGCCAGCCCTTGGCTAAAACCGCAGCCCGTAGCTTGATCTCAAAGACCGAGCGCGAGTGAGTCGGCACGGGGGTCGGAGCCGCCGGCGAGTGAGCCTCGTTCGCGATCGATAAAGATCGCGTGGCAATGGCCGAGCATGTTCGAATACGCCTCGGTCACCTGCACGTCGTGTCCGCGCTCGCGTAACCCGGCGACGATCCGCGGATTCATCCTCGATTCGACGGTGACCGCGTGCGCGAAGACCGACTCAGAGTCGCGCCCGTAGACGAAACGTGGCGCATCGATGGCAGCTTGCAGCGAGAGTTCGCGTTCGTAGAGGTTGTGGATCAGCTGAACGTGCGTCTGCGGCTGGCCGTCGCCGCCCATCGTGGCGTAGACGAACTCGGGCTTTCCGTCGCGTAAGAGCATCCCCGGCGAGAGCGTGTGGAGGGGTCGTTTGCGCCCACCGAGTTCGTTCGGATGACCGGGCTCGAGGCGAAAATACGCGCCGCGGTTTTGCAAGAAGATTCCGGTACCGCTCGCCATCACGCCCGAACCGAAATTTTGGTAGAGGCTCTCGATGAGCGAGACGGCGCGGCCTTCTTCGTCGACCGCGACGATCGCGATCGTTCCGCCGCGATCCGCAAACGAATGACGCGACTGTGCACGCTGCGGATCGATCCGCGCGCGCAGCGCCGTGAGCGCCTCGGGTGTGAAGAACGCATCGATCGGCTGCATCGCTTCGGGCTCGCCGAAACGTTCGTCGCGCACGTCGAGCGCCAATTTGATCGCTTCGATCGCGAGATGCGTCCAGTCGAGATCGTTCGCCGCGCCGTCGCCGGCAAGCGCGCCCAGAACCAGCAGTGCGACCGAAGCCGCCGAATTCGGCGGATGAGCGTACACCTCGGCGCCGCGCCAAGCGATCTTGAGCGGCGCCGCTTTCTCGGTAGAATGTGACGCGAGATCGTCGAGCGACATCGGGTTGCCCCCGCGCCGCAGGCTCGTGACGATCGCGTCTGCGATTGGCCCGGTATAGAACGCCGACGCGCCGCGTCGGCGGATTGCCTTCAGCGTATCGGCGAGCGGAACGTTTCGTACCACGCTGCCGGCTTGCGGGAGGCCGCGCTGCAAGAACAGTTCGACGGCGTCGGGATCTTGGCGCAGCATCGCCTCGTTGATCGCGAAGTAGTTGGCGACAACGTCCGTCGCGACGAAACCTTCGCGGGCGTACGCTTCGGCCGGCGCGAGAAGTTCGTCGATCGTCCGAGTTCCGTGCGCTTCGACGACGTCTTCCCACGAGCGCACGGCGCCGGGGACGGTCACGCTCAAGGCGCCGCGCTGCGGCATCGCGGTCATCCCACGCTCACGCAACTGCGCCGCCGACAACGCGGCCGCCGCGCGACCGCTTCCGTTATAGCAGACGACCTCGCGCGTGCGCGGTTCGTACAGCACCCAAAACGCATCGCCGCCGACCCCGCAGCTCGCCGGATACAGCACCGTCAGCACGGCATTGGTTGCGATCGCGGCGTCGACGGCGTTGCCGCCCCGCCGCAGGACGTCGACGCCGGCAGCCGTTGCCAGCGCATGCGGCGACGAAACCATTGCGCGGCTCGAGCGCGCCACGGCGCGCGTCTGGTTCTCGGGGAGACTCATCGGAGGTCATATTGCCTCGCGTAGAGTCCGCTCCTTGTGCAAGAATGGATTAGGAGATGATTGGGGGCATATCCGAGCGCGGAGGAATCATCGATGAAATGCAAAGGACCTGATTGTCACTGCCAAGTTTCGGAAGGCGAATACTGCAGCGACGACTGCAAGGCCACCAGCGGCCACGGTCATTGTCACTGCGGCCACGCGGCTTGCCATTAAAGACCGTCGCCGGGCCTCCCAATGAACGAACCAACGGCTCAGGATCGGGCAAAGGTCGCGCGTGAAGCGACGCTTGCGCTGCAGCCGCGTCCATATCTACCGGTGCCCATCGAAGAGGACATATCTACTCACCGGCGCGTCAGCGGCCGCGTGCTGGCAAAGAGCGACCAGCACATCGCGATCGAGATCGGACCGTCGTCGTTCGCGATAATCGAGCGCCGCATACTCGCTTACGATCCCGAGCTTCAAGAACATGTCCGCATCAGGTTGGAGCAGGGGCGCGCCTACATCGTGAAGGCGACCGAGCAGGATCAAAAGCCAACTTGAAAAGGATACGCAATTGAGTCATTTTCAAGAGCACACGTTTTCAGGGCAGCACGTCGCGATTGATGGGAACACATTTAGGGATTGCCGATTCTCGAATGGTTGCGTGTTGAAATACGGCGCAATGACGCCTTTTTTTCTCGAAAACGAAACGATAGACTCGACCTGCACTCTTCAGCTCGACGGACCCGCAGACGTAACGGTGAGGTTCCTTGCGGCTCTCTATCAAACGGGCTGCCGAGACAAGGTCGAAGCTCTATTCGAAGCCATTCGTCGCAATTCGTTTCCCGATCGCTCCCCGTAATCAGCAATCTGTAGCCGCGAGCGCTTCTCCTTGAAGCGTAACTGCCAGCTATTTTTCGTCGCAACGCGGAGCGAGGAGCGCGGTGTGCTTCGGAACGCACATAAGCGACGAGCGACAAAGTTGCGGCGAAAAAGAGCGGCAGTTACCGTGCGTGCGGGTCCAGGGCGTCGCGCAGCCCATCACCGAATAAATTGACGCCGAGCACCGTAAAAAAAATCGCCAGCCCCGGAAAGAGACCAAGCCACCACGCCGTGTCCAAGAACTGCCGGCCGTCGGCAAGCATCGCTCCCCACGAGGGGATGTCGGGCGGGACGCCGAGCGCGAGAAATGATAAAGCGCTCTCCAAGATAATGGCGCGAGCGACGCCGAAGGTCGAGAGCACCGTTATCGAAGAGGCGATGTTCGGCAAAACGTGCCGCAGCAGGATGCGCGTTACCGAGGATCCGGTCGCGACCGCCGCCTGGACGAAATCTCGTTCGCGCAGCGAGAGCGCCTCGGCGCGCACAACCCGTACGTACTGCACCCAACCCGTTATTCCAATGGTTAGAATTACGGTCAATAGGCTCGGGCCGACGACGCCGACGACGGCAATCGCCAGCAGCACCGCGGGGAACGCGAATTGCACGTCGGCGATCCGGCCGATCACGTCGTCCACGATGCCGCCGAAGTAGCCGGCGATGACGCCGAGGCCGATTCCGATCGCACCGCCGATTGCAACCGCCGAAAGGCCGACGGTTCCGGCGATGCGCGCTCCCCAAACGATGCGCGAAAAGATATCGCGTCCGAGGTCGTCGGTCCCCAGCAGATAGGACGCCGATCCACCCTTCAGCCAGGACGGCGGCTTAAAGGCGACCGCGAGGTTCTGCAGGTTCGGATCGTGCGGCGCAATCCAGGGTGATAAAATAGCGAGCACCGCGACGATACAAACGATCGTGGCTCCGGCAATTGTCGGCGCACCCGAAAACAGCACGGTGACAAAGGGTTTGCGCCGGACCCATTCATCCGCCGGGAGGCCGGGAAGCGCCACCGTCGCCATCATTCGTACCGAATCCGCGGATCGAGGGCGGCGTACAAAACATCGGTCAAGAGGTTTATCGCAACAAACGCCAGCGCCGCGAGGATCACCACGACCTCGACGATCGGGTAGTCGCGGTCGACGATCGCCTGGACAGCCAAACGCGCCACCCCGGGCCATGAGTAAATCGTCTCGGTGATGATCGCTTGGGAGAAGAGCGTCACCAGTTCGGTCGCGATAACCGTGACGACGGGCAGCCACGCGTTACGCAGCGCATGGTGCCACAGAAGCGGCAACGGAAAGACGCCTTTGGCTCGAGCTGTCCGCAAGAAATCGCTTTTCAGGACGTCGAGCATCGAAGCCCGCGTCAAGCGCATCAATTGCGCCATCGTGAACAAGCCGAGGGTCACGGTCGGCAATACGAGATGCTTGAGGCCTCCGATGCCGCTGACCGGAAACCATCCCAGCTGCACGCCGAACAAGAGGATCAGCATGATCCCCATCCAGTAGACCGGCGCGCTCTGGCCGATCAGCGCGAAGATGCGCGCCGCCAAATCGAGCGACGAATTCCGCCGGACGGCCGCGAGGACGCCGATCGGGACGGCGACGACGACCGAGAGAATGAGGGCCGAAACGGCGAGTTCGAGCGACGCCGGGACCCTTTCGAGTGCGAGCCCGAGTGCCGGCTCGCCGTGACGTAGCGAGTTGCCGAAATCGCCGTGCAGCGCTGCCCAAGCGAAGCTCCCGAACTGCACCCACAGTGGGCGGTCGAAACCTTGATTGTGGCGGAAATCGGCGATCTGTTGCGTCGTGGCTTCGGGGGGCATCATCACCGCGGCCGGGTCCCCGGTCAGATGCAGGATCAAGAAGACCGCGACCGCGACCCCGACGACCACCCACACCGCGCCGATCGCCCTCCGGACTAGAAACGCCGTCACGACGTCATCTGTGCGCTATTTATGCGTCAGCGGTTTGTCATCCTAAGCGAAGCGCCCTGAGCTTGTCGAAGGGCGCGAAGTCGAAAGACGGACGGAACTCCGTTGGTGCTTCGACTCCGGCGCTCCGCGCCTCCGCTCAGCATGACAAATAGCGTTTTCGCTCAGCAAGGCAAACTAGATTACTTTAGCTTCATTTCGTCGCAGAATATATCTTCGTCACCGCGCGCTTCCCAAACGAGGCGCTTGGTCGTCGCATAGAGATCTTCGTATTGGAACATGAAGAGCCACGGCGCCTCGTCGTGGATGATCTCGAGCGCCTTGTCGTACACTGCTTGCCGTTTCTTGGGATCGGTCTCGTAGCGGGCGTCGACGATCAGCTTGTCAAGTGCCGGGTTCGCATAGGTCGAGAGCCGAGCGTCGCTGGTGAACAGGCTCGTCAGCGTGTTGTCGGCGTCGTAACTGTTGTTGCCCCAAGCGAGTTCGTAGACCGGCGTCAGCCCGCGCGAACTCGTGAAGTTGACGTATGTCGTCCATTCTTGAATTTTCGTCGTAAAGTGGCCGCCGGTCTGGCTCAATTGGCCGGCGATGGCCTCGCCGATCTCCTTGTCTTTGTTGTAACGCCCGATCGGCGCGTTGATCACCATGTCGATGCCCTTGCCGTCGGGGTACCCCGCTTGCGCCAGCAGAGCCTTCGCTTTGGCGAGGTCGTGATGGTAGAGCGGAATCTTCGGATCGTAACCAACGAAGTTGGGTGGCAACGGCGTGTTGACCGGATAAGCTCGCCCGCCGAGTACGGTCTGAATGATTGCTGGGACGTCGATCGCGTAGTTGAATGCCTGACGCACCAGCTTGTTCTGCTGCGGGCCGGGCTTGAGCGTGTTGAAGGCAAAGAATAGCACCCGAATGCTACGCGCGCTCGTCAGCCGCGTGTTGCGGCCGGCGGCCATCTGAAGCTGGTATTGCGCGGGGACGTTGGTGATCAAATCGGTCTCGCCGGTCCGCAGCGCGGCGACGCGCGCCGCGGCTTCGGGAATCGGCTTCCAGACGACTCGATCCAGCGCGGGCCGGCCGTGCCAGTACGCCGGATTGGCCTCCATGGTGAGTTGCTCGTCTTTTCGCCACGACTTGAAGATAAAAGGTCCGCTGCCCATCGGGTGTTCTGCGGGATAACTCGGATTGCTGGCGTGGCCGACGTCGTCGCCGTGTTCCTTCCAGTATTTCGAATCGACGATGAAGACTTGCCAAGGGTAGCCGGCGATCAGCGCCGTCGGTTTGGCGGTGATGTACCGCACGGTATATGGGTCGGGCGTCTCGATGCGCTCGACCGTCGCTACCCGCGGACCCTGTTCGGAGACTTCGGGCGGATCTTTGATCTTCTCGACCGAGAACTTGACGTCGGCACTGGTCAGCGGATCGCCGTTCCAGAACTTGACGTCGTGACGGAGCTTGAACTCCCAAACCGTCGGCGCGACGCGCTTCCACGAGGTCGCGACCCACGGGATCAGTTTTCCCTCACGATCCTGCCGAACCAGCGTATCGAAGATATTGTAGTGCACGTTGGTTGTCGGCGTGATCGTACGCTTGAGCGGATCCATCGTGACCGGATCGACGCCTTGCGAAATGGTGACCGTCGCGTCTGCCGCCCGCGCGGGCGCCAGCCCGGCCGAGCCGCCCAGCGTCGTCGCGAGCAGCGCAGCGAACGGGAGTAAAGCGAAACGACGGTTCGGCATGACTGACCTCCGGGAAGACGAGGCACAGAGGGTTAGAAGAGCCCCGTCAGCTTGCCTTCTCACAGCAGCAAGTGGCGACGAGCCGGCGAGGCCGTTCGAGATCGTGTGAATCGCCGCTGGGCGCAGGATGCGCAGGAAGCGGCGAGGTCGCCCTGTTTCGCATCCGTGCGCGGGCGACAGGCTTCGCATCCGGCTCGCACAGTCAGACAAGGCTTGCCACGGACGGCAAGCCGCAGGCGGGGTCGAGAACGGCCTCGCCGGCGAGGAGTAATCTAGCTGCTAATTTTCATTTCGTCGCAGTAGATCAGTTCGTCGCCGCGGGCCTGCCAGATCAAACGCTTCGAGGTTGCGTACAGGTCCTCGTACTGGAACAGAAACAGCCACGGCGCTTCGTCATGGATGAGCGTAAGGGCTCGGGAATAGATGGCCTGCCGTTTCTTCGGATCGAGTTCGAAACGCGCGTCGGACAGCATCTTGTCCAGCTGAGGATTCGAGTACGTCGAGAGGCGCTCGCCGGTGCGAAACAGTGGTACCAAGGTGTTGTCGGCATCGTAACTGCTGCTGCCCCAACCGAGCTCGTACATCGGCGTCAACTCGCGCTGGCTGGTCATGTTCACGTACGTCGTCCATTCTTGAATCTTCGTTGTGACGTGCGCGCCCGTTTGACTCAACTGGCCCGCGATCGCTTCGGCGACCTCCTTATCTTTGTTGTAACGGCCGATCGGCGCGTTGAGGACTACGTCCAACCCCTTGCCGTCGGGATAGCCCGCCTGCACCAAGAGCGCTTTCGCCTTGGCAAGATCGTGCCGATAGAACGGGATCTTCGGATCGTAGCCGAAGAAATTCGGCGGAAGCGGCGTCGGGTCCGGATAACCGCGACCGCCTAAGACCGTCTTGACGATCGCCGGAACGTCGAGCGCGTAATTGAAAGCCTGGCGCACGAGTTTGTTCTGCTGCGGTCCGGGTTTGAGCGTGTTGAACGCGATGAAGAGGACGCGGACGCTGCGCGCGCTGTCGAGCCGGGTGTTGCTCCCGGCGGCCAGTTGAAGTTGATACTGCACCGGCACATTGGTGATCAGGTCGGTCTCTCCGGTGCGGACTGCGGCGACGCGAGCCGCCGCCTCTGGGATCGGCTTGAAGGTCACGTGATCGACCGCGGGGCGGCCGTGCCACCAGTTCGGGTTGGCCTCGAGTGTGACTTGTTCGTCCTTACGCCATGATTTGAAGATGTAAGCGCCGCTTCCCATCGGATGCTCGGCTTGATAACCGCTGGAGTGACCGACATCGTCACCGTGCTCTTTCCAGTACTTGGCATCGACGATCCGGACGTACCACGGGTTGGCCGGAATCAGCGCGGTGGGCTTCGCCGTGACGTAAGCGACGGTATACGGGTCCGGGATTTCGACGTGGTCGACCGTGTTGACGAACGGCGTCTGTTCGGAGGCCTCCGCCGGGTCCTTGATCTTCTCGATCGAGAATTTCACGTCGGCGCTGGTCAACGCGTCGCCGTTCCAAAACTTGGCGCCGCGATGGAGTTTGAACTCCCAGACCGTCGGCGACGTGCGCCTCCACGACGTCGCCAACCACGGGATCAACTTCCCCTCACGATCGCGCCGCAGCAACGTATCGAATAGGTTGTTCACGACGTTGTCCGTCGGCGTGATCGTTCGTTTGAGCGGGTCCATCGTGACCGGATCGACGCCTTGCGATATGGTGACGGTTGTGTCGGCGGCGCCGGCCGGGTTTAGAGTAGCCATCTTGTTGAAGACGGCAAGCGCGAGGACGGTTGCGAAGACCGCGCCGATACGTGTGGGTACCATGATGTCAGCAGGCGACTCGTTCTAGCGCGAGTGTCGTCGTCCCGCTAGTCCAAAGGAGGCGCGCGAAGCCATTTGCAACGCTCAAGCAACGTTTCTTCGAGGAGGTGCGGATGAGGGTCGCGTTCTCGATTGCGACAGTCACTGCAGCGCAAGCGGCCGTTCTGCTCTGCCTTTCGTTTGGCTACGCTCTCGCGCAGCCCACCGTGTCGCTGATCGGCAACAGCGAAAAAATCTGTCAGTTGACCGGTGAGGTCGACTGGGAGACGGGCGCACCGACGGCTGCACGAACCTTGTCGAACTTCGGTTTGGACGCGGTCGACCTCGGATACCCGGTTGAAAATCGCGGTAAATTGATCTTGCTCTTCGGTGATACCTGGCCCTCAAAGCCCGGCGGGCCCGGTGGTGAAATCGGTCCGAACGATGCCGTCGGCGTCACCGTTCGCACCGCGCCGCCGACGAAGGACCAATGCTTGGGACTCACGATCAACCACACGACGCGCCCGAAGCTCGCGTTCCTCCCGCCGACGATCGTGCGTCCGCCCCAAATCGCGCAAGGATGGTTCAACGTTCCCTCGGGAGGCGTGAGCGTCGACGGCGCTCTCAACGCATTCTTTTGGACCGATCACTGCGCGTCTCCGCAGCACCTGCTTCCATCGCCGCACGATCCGCTAGCACGGCCGGCCGGCAACGTGAAGTGCCCCGAGACCGATCGGCGCAACAGCGTCGGCGCCGGCGTGTTTGCCCGCTCGGTCGATGAAGGACGCTCGTTTACCAACGTCGCCGCGATGCCGATCGGCTTCGTCTACTCGCTCGGCATCAACACGCAGAAGTTCGTGGGATTGCCCGACGGACAACGGCTCGGCGTCTACGTTCTCGGCGTGACGCGGTTTCGCGCAAGCATTCCGTATCTCGCATATGCCCCGCCCGGCGTATTCGACGATCCGAAGGCGTGGCGCTACTTCGTCGGGCTTCGACCCGGCGGCGCGCCGAACTGGGTCGCCTATGAAGCTTGGCAGCGTGGACGTCCCCGGCCGGCGCCCCCGGAGGCTCCGGGATGGAGCCCGCCCGGAGACGCCGAGATCATCGGTCCGGCCTCCGATGCAGACCGAACCATCGGCGAGTTTTCGGTAACGTGGCATCCCGCTCTGCGGTCGTGGCTGATGTTGTACTCGGCCGGCTCCGCGATCGAGGCTCGCGTCGCGCCCGCGGTGTGGGGTCCGTGGTCGGCGCCGATCACGCTGTTAAGCGGCAATAAAACGACTCAATGCCGCATGATCATGGTCTCGACGGGTTGTGGGAGCCGACGAAACTATTGGCCGAAAAAGAGCGACGGCTCGTTTGTCGGCGGGGGTTTCTATGCGCCCTTCGTCTTGAATCGCTTCACGATCGCCCGCGAGACGCGCGCTGGTCGAAGGGCCACGATCTACTGGCTCGTTTCGACCTGGAATCCGTACGAGGTCTCCGTCATGCGTTCGACGCTGGAGCTCGCGCCGTGATCGCTACGTCGCGCGCCGCTTAACGGACGCGGCGATAGATGCGCTGTTCGGGTTCGATGTCGACGAAGCAACGTTCGCGCGGCGAGGCACGAAGCGAGTCCCGCGGGCCGAGCGCGAGATAACCGCCCCGTAGCAGGCTCGCGAAGAGAAGTTCGTAGATGCGGCCCTGCACGGGGGGCGCCGCGGCTGCGATGACGTTCCGCGCGACCACGAGATGAAAATCGTTGAACGAAGCATCGACGGCGACGTTGTGCGAAGCGAACAGAACGTTGCTGCGCAATTCCGGGTCGAAGACGACGTCGCGTCCCTCCCGCCGTACTTGCTGCTCGAACGTCGACGTTCCACCACTGATGCGGTAATCGGCGCTGACCGAATCAAAATCGAGCGTATAGCGGCCGTCGCGCGCGACCTGAAGGGCCGACTCGTTGGCGTCGGTCGCGTAGATCTTGCTGCGCTCGAGCATCCCGCACTCGCGCAGCGTGACGGCGAGCGCGTACACACCTTCACCTCGGCCGCAGCCGCAGATCCACACGCGAATGAACGGGAACGTGCGCAATGCGGGCACGACGTGTTGCCGCAACGCGAGGAAAAACTCGGGATCGCGGAACGGCGCGCCGGGCGAGAGCGCGAAGGCCGCCACCAGTCGTTGCAACGCCTCCGGATCGTGCAACACGCGCTCCTGCAATGCGGAGATCGTCCGAACGCCCTCGGCGCGCACCCGTTCGAGTATGCGGCGGCGTAACAGCGGCAGCGGATGAGAGCGAAAATCGTTGCGGGTCGTCAGATAGACGGCTTCCAGCAGCAGCTGCACCTCGATGACCGAAGTCGCAGTCTGCGTACCCACCGGTTCGGGATCGACGACCGGCAGCGCCTCCGCCGGTTCGATCACGGTCCCCGTCGGTTCACGCACACCCGAATCAATGAAAGGAGTTGGTCGACGTCGACGGGTTTGGAGACGTAGTCGGAGGCACCGGCCGCAATGCAGCTCTCGAGGTCACCCTTCATCGCCTTCGCCGTCAGCGCGATGATGGGTTTGTGCAGAAACTCGGGTTTGGCGCGCAGCCGCCGGATCGTCTCGAAGCCATCCATCTCGGGCATCATAATGTCCATGAGCACGACGTCGATCTCGGGCTCTTGCTCTAGGATCGCGATGGCCTGCCCGCCGCTTTCCGCGCTCAGCACTTCCATGCTGTGCGCCTGCAAAGCGGATGTCAGCGCGAGGACGTTGCGGGCGTCGTCGTCGACGACGAGGATGCGCTTCCCGTCGAGGCTCGCAGATTTTAGCGCGACCGGCGCCGTCTTCAGGCTGACGCGATTCAAGAAGAACGTCGTCTCTTCGCGCAAACGTTCGGGCGAGACCGCATCCTTGACGATGACGCTTTCGCTCAGTTTCTGGAGCACCGCAGTCTCGTCGCGTGTCAGATCGCGCCCAGTGTAGATAATGATCGGAACGCGCGAGTGCGCGGGATGGAGTTTGATGCGTTCGATCAGTTGCGCACCGGAGAGATCGGGCAGCCCGAGGTCGACCACGATGACGTCGAAGCGCGTGCTCTCCAATGCCGCAAGCGCCCGTTCGCCGGAATTGACGGCCGTCACGACCGCCTCGCCACTGCCGATCAGTTGCGTCATCGCGCTCAACTGCGCGATGTCGTCTTCGACCACGAGCACCGCTTTGGTTTTCAGGCTCCCGAGACCGAGCATGTTGTCGAAAGCGTCGATGAGCGCTTCTTCGGTGACAGGTTTCATCAAGTGGGCCACCGCGCCGCGATCGAGGCCGTGCCGCCACTGCTGTTCGCCGGAGATCACGTGGACGGGGATGTCGCTAAGCGACGGATCGGTTCTCAGTTGTTCGAACAGCGCCCAGCCGTCGACGTCGGGGAGTCCGATGTCCAGAGTGATGGCGTCGGGGATGTGACGCCGCGCAAGTTCGAGACCGTCGCTGCCGCGCAACGCGACGATGCCCTTGAAACCGCGATCCCTCGCAAGGCCGAGCATGATGCGCGCGAAGACCGGATCGTCCTCGATGATGAGCAAGACCCGGTCCGAGGGACGAATCGCGTTGCGGTCGTCCGCGACCTCATCGGCCTTCGCCGGCTGCGCCGCAACGGCGCTCTCACCGGTCTTCTTACCGTTTTCGAAAACCGGTTCCGCAACGACGCGGTCCTCCGCTCCGACGATGGCGCCGTCAGGCTTCATCGGCGCCGGCGACAGCGGGTGATAGAACGTAAACGAGCTGCCGGATCCGGCCTCACTTTCGACCGTGATATCGCCGCCGACCAAACGTGCGATCTCGCGGCTGATCGCCAGACCGAGTCCGGTGCCGCCGAATTTGCGAGCCGTACTCATGTCCGCCTGTTGGAATGGTTCGAAGATCACGTTATGCTTGTCGCGTGCGATGCCGATTCCCGTGTCGGTCACGGTGAACGCCACCGCGGGACCGTACACACCGATTTCGGGAACGTTCTCGAAGAACTGCATGCTCAGCGAAACGCTGCCCTCGCTTGTGAACTTGAAGGCGTTGGAGAGCAGGTTCTTGAGGACTTGCTGGATGCGCGTCGGATCGGTTCGCAGCGTCGCCGGCAATCGCTCATCGACGTGAATGCCGAAGACGAGTCCCCGCTCGTTGGCGACGCCGCGGAACGTTCGTTCGATATCGTTGCGAACGTCAGCAAATCTGACCGTTTGAATATCGAGAGCCGTCGTGCCGGATTCGACCTTCGAGAGATCGAGAATGTCACTGATCAGCGTGAGCAGGTCGGCACCCGCCCCGCGAATCGTCTGCGCATATTCCACCTGATCGGGCGTGAGATTCCCGCTCGGGTTGTCGCTGAGCTGCTTCGAGAGGATCAAGAGCGAGTTGAGCGGCGTCCGCAACTCGTGCGACATATTGGCTAGGAACTGCGACTTGTATTTTGAGGTCAGAGCGAGTTGCTCGGCCTTCTGCTCGAGCGCGCCGCGGGCTTCCTCGATCTCGCGCGTGCGCCGTTCGACTTCCGCGTTTTGCATCGAAAGCTCCCGCGCTTTTTCCTGCAGCTCGTCGTTCGTCTGCTGCAATTCGAATTGCCGGCTTTGCAGTTCGGCGGTCAACGACTGCGACTGCTTGAGCAGTTCCTCCGTCCGCATGTTGACAGCGATCGTGTTGAGAACGATGCCGATCGACTCGGTCAGCTGCTCGAGCAAGAGCAGATGCCCGTCGCTGAAGTGTTCCAGCGAAGCGAGCTCGATAACGGCGCGGACTTGCCCTTCAAAGAGCACCGGCAGGACGATGACCGAACGCGGCACGGTGTTGCCGATCGCCGAGCTGATCGATATGTACTCGCCGGTCGGCTCGGTGAGGACGAAGCGGCGCTTGCGGCGCGCGCACTCGCCGACCAGACCTTCTCCGAATCCGATCGTCTCGGGTGCGTTGGCGACGGCGTAGCTCGCGAGGAGCCGCAGGCTCGAGCTTTCGCCCGGTTCCGAAGCGTAGAAGAGGCCCGCGTGCGCGTTCACCAGCGGCGAGAGTTCGGACATGATGAGCGAACCGACGGTCGCCAGATCGCGCTGGCCCTGCAGCAAGCCGGAGAAGCGCGCGATGTTCGTGTTCAACCAGTCTTGTTCGTTGTTCTTGCGCGTCGTCTCGCGCAAGTTGCGAATCATCTCGTTGACGTTTTCGGTTAAGACGCGGACTTCGCCGCGAACCTCGACCTCGACGGTACGGGTGAGATCGCCGGCGGTGACGGCGGTTGCGACGTCGCCGATCGCGCGGATTTGCGAGGTCAGTTGCGCCGCGAGTTGGTTGACGCTGTCGGTGAGGTCGCGCCACAGGCCGGCGGCACCGGGCACCTCGGCTTGCCCGCCGAGCCGTCCTTCGGAGCCGACTTCGCGCGCTACGCCCGTAACTTGGTCGGCGAAGATCGCGAGCGTATCGATCATGCCGTTGATCGTATCGGCCAGCTCCGCGATCTCGCCCTTGGCGTTGAGCGAGAGCTTGCGCTTGAGGTCGCCGTTGGCGACGCCGGTCACCACCTTGGCGATGCCGCGCACCTGTTCGGTCAAGTTTCCGGCCATCTCGTTGACCGAGTCGGTCAGGTCTTTCCACGTGCCGGCGACGCCGGGGACCAGCGCCTGGCCGCCGAGCTTCCCCTCCGATCCGACCTCGCGCGCGACGCGTGTGACTTCGCCGGCGAAGGCGTTGAGCTGGTCGACCATCGTGTTGATCGTATCCTTGAGTTCGAGCATCTCGCCGCGTACGTCGACCGTGATCTTGCGCGAAAGGTCCCCGTTGGCGACTGCCGTCGTCACCTTCGCGATGTTGCGAACTTGGTTGGTGAGGTTGGTCGCCATCGAATTGACGTTATCGGTGAGATCCTTCCACGTCCCGGCGACGCCAGGAACCTGAGCTTGCCCCCCGAGACGGCCCTGCGAACCGACTTCGCCGGCGACGCGCGTCACTTCGTTGGCGAACGCGTTGAGCTGATCGACCATCGTGTTGACGGTGTCTTTGAGCTCGAGGATCTCGCCGCGGGCTTCGACGCCGATCTTCTTGGAGAGATCGCCCTTGGCAACGGCCGTCGTGACTTCGGCGATGTTGCGCACTTGATTCGTGAGGTTCGAAGCCATCGAGTTCACGTTGTCGGTGAGGTCTTTCCAAGTTCCGGCGACGCCGGAGACGTGCGCCTGGCCGCCGAGCTTCCCCTCCGATCCGACCTCGCGCGCGACACGGGTCACCTCGCCGGCGAAGGCGTTGAGCTGATCGACCATCGTGTTGACCGTGTCTTTCAGCTCGAGGATCTCGCCGCGCGCGTCGACCGAAATCTTCTTCGAAAGGTCGCCGGTTGCGACCGCGGTCGTGACTTTGGCGATGTTGCGCACCTGATTGGTGAGGTTGCTCGCCATGAAGTTCACGTTGTCGGTGAGATCTTTCCACGTCCCGGCGACGCCGGGGACTTGCGCCTGACCGCCGAGGTTTCCGTCGGAGCCGACCTCGCGTGCGACGCGCGTCACTTCGCTTGCGAAGCTGTTGAGCTGGTCGACCATCCGATTGATGGTGTTCTTGAGTTCGAGCATCTCGCCGCGAACGTCGACGGTGATTTTTCTCGACAGGTCGCCGTTGGCGACGGCGGTCGTTACCTCGGCGATGTTGCGAACCTGATTCGTCAGGTTGCTGGCCATGAAGTTGACGGAGTCCGTGAGGTCCTTCCACGTGCCGGCGACGCCCGGGACCAGCGCTTGACCGCCGAGTTTTCCGTCCGAACCGACTTCGCGCGCGACGCGCGTCACTTCGTCGGCGAAACCGTTCAGCTGGTCGACCATCGTGTTGATGGCGTCCTTGAGTTCGAGCATCTCGCCGCGGACATCGACCGTAATCTTCTTGGAAAGATCGCCTCTGGCGACGGCGATCGTGACGTCGGCGATGTTGCGTACCTGCGACGTCAGGTTGCCGGCCATCAAATTGACGGAGTCGGTCAAATCTTTCCAGGTGCCGCCGACGCCCTGGACGTCGGCCTGTCCGCCGAGCCGCCCTTCCGAGCCCACCTCGCGCGAGACGCGCGTCACTTCGCTGGCGAACGCGTTGAGCTGGTCGACCATTGTGTTGATCGTGTTTTTCAACTCGACGAACTCGCCGCGAGCCTCGACGGTGATCTTCTTCGAGAGGTCGCCGTTGGCAACGGCGATCGTCACGTCGGCGATGTTGCGCACTTGATTGGTGAGGTTGCTGGCCATGAAATTAACGGAATCCGTGAGATCCTTCCAGGTTCCGGCGACCCCGCGAATCTTGGCTTGGCCGCCGAGCTGGCCCTCGGATCCGACCTCACGCGCGACGCGTGTGACCTCGGCCGCAAACCGGCTCAATTGCTCGGCCATCGCGTTGATCGTGCGCGCCGCGTTCAGGAACTCGCCGCGCAACGGCCGCCCGTCGATGTGCAACTCCATCCGGCGCGAAAGGTCGCCTTTGGCGACCGCACCGACGACGCGGCTGGTCTCCTCGATCGGTCGCACCAGGTGGTCGACCAGCATGTTCATCGAGGCGATGTGATGCAGCCAGGCACCCGTCGCGCCCTCGAGCGACGCACGCTGTGAGATGCGTCCTTCGCGGCCCACGACGCGGCCCATCCGCTCGACCTCGGCGACGAGTCGCTGATTGAGATCGACGACGTCGTTGAACGCCGCGGCGACTTCGCCCGCGAGGCCGTGCAAATCGAGCGGCAGCCTGGCCGAAAGGTCGCCGCGACGAACGCGACGCAACGCCGCCAGCAAGGCGCGCTCGTCGATCCGGTCAACGCGTTCGCGCCGCGTCAAAACACCAACAGAGCTCATCGTCTCACATCCCACGAAGAGAAATGTTCACCGATTGGGTACCCGTCGCTTTGGGCGACCAAACGTGCGCGAAGCCGCTTGATGTTTGGGCAAGCCGCGCCTGGGAATCAGTTTGGGAGTGATGTCTGGCTCCGGTCGCTCGATTCAAGGAAGTAGTCGAGCGAGCGCTGTTTCCGAGCTTCGCGTCTTGCTGGACGCGAGCCGAACTTTGACGTCGTCGCTCGAATATGAAGCGACGCTGGCGCGCGTCGTACCGATGTGCGTGCCGACACTCGCCGAGTACTGCCGCGTCGAGATTGCCGGCACTTCGGGCGAACTGCGGGTCCTCGCGGAAGCGGGTGACGGCGGGGTTTGCGGCGGTGCGCCGCTGCCCGCACCCGTCCCCGGCGGCACGGTTTTGCGCGTGCCGTTGACGGCGCGTGGCCACACGCTCGGCTATCTCTGGCTCGCCAATTTCAATCGAGAGGCGTCGTTTTCGCCGGAATGCCTACTCATCGCCGATCAGCTCGCACTCACCGCAGCATTCGCCATCGACAGCGCGCGGATGTAGGCCCGAGAACGGCACGTCGCCGACACCCTGCAGCGCGCCCTGCTGCCCGAACGCCTTCCAGCCAACGGCCTGCACCGGTTTCACGCGGCCTATACCCCGGGCGCGCAAGAGTCCAACGTCGGCGGCGATTGGTACGACGCCTTCGATCTCCCTGACGGACGCGTCGCCCTCTCCGTCGGCGACGTCGCCGGCCACGGCTTAGGAGCGGCAGTCATTATGGGTGAGATTCGTCACGCTTTTCGCACGATGGCGATGACCGAGACGCGCCCTTCTACCGTCCTTGAACGTGCCAATCTCTTGTTGAACTCGCGCGAGGACGCGGTGATGGTCACCGCCATCTTTGGCTTCTACGAGCCCAGGACCGGACAGCTGACGTACGCCTGCGCCGGACACCCCGCTCCTATGGTGGCGTTGCCGGGCGGATACTCTACGATTTTGCCGTCCAACGGCATACCGCTCGGCGTCGCAAACGATTTGGGAACGACGGACTGGACGTTCACCCTGGTTGCCGGCTGTATGCTGCTCTTATATACCGACGGCCTCATCGAGTACGCGCGTGACGCGCTGCAGGGTGAATTCCGTCTACTGTCTGCAGTTCACACGCCGGCGATCCTCGATGCGCAGGATCCAGCCCGCGAACTCCTTTCGAGCATCTTTCAAGACGCACAGAACAGTGACGATGCGGCCGCGCTGGCCTTACGCATCGCCGATCGTACTTCGGCGGAATTCTCGGGGAGTTTTTCTGCGGTGCCGACATCGGTGCCGTTTATTCGCCACGCGCTACGCCGCTATGCCGCCTCGGCCGGACTCGACGACGAACTGACCTTCTCATTGCTGACCGGGGTCGGGGAAGCGCTCGCGAATTCGATCGAACACGCCTACCGCGATTGCGTCGGAACCCTGCGCGTCGACGTCAGGTTGGCCACGCGAGGCGTGCAGGCCACGATCGAAGACTTCGGCTGCTGGCGACCTCCCGCCGCTACCGAGACGCGGGGCCGAGGGATCCCGATCATGCGCGCCGTCGCGAGCAGCGTCGAGATTCAAACGCGCGCCGACAGCACGAAGATTTCGCTGTATTTCGCGCGGCCATAACCGACTGAAGGGCACGCTCAGACCGGGCGGAAAGTCGCGCCGGATGCAGATCAATTTCACATCGTCGCTCCCGTTTCGTCTGGCCGCCGTCCTTCTTCTCTTGACGCTGCCCGTCGGCATCGGATCACGCGCCGCCGCACAGGACTCGGACGTTAACGATCCGTTCCTGTGGCTTGAGGACAAGGAAGGCACGCGTGCCCTCGACTGGGTGAAGGCGGAGAACGTCAAGACGCTCGCGGTGCTGCAGCAAGATCCGCATTTTGCGGACTTCTATTCAGCCAATCTGAAGATCGGCCAAGCGCGAGATCGCGTCCCCGCTCCGCAAATCATCAACGGGCGCGTCTTCAATTTTTGGCAAGATGCCGATCACGTCCGCGGGATTTGGCGCGTGACTTCGTTCTCCGATTACCTCCGTCCCGAACCGGGCTGGAAGACGGTGATCGACCTCGATCAGCTCGCGAAGACGGAAAACAAGAACTGGGTGTGGGCCGGCGCCGGTTGCGAATCGCCGAGCCGCAATCGCTGCCTTGTCCGTCTCTCGGAAGGGGGCGAGGACGCGATCACGATTCGCGAGTTCGATCTGACCACCGGCGCTTTCGTCGAGAACGGGTTCGTACTGCCGCGCGGCAAGCAAAACGTCGCTTGGGTCGACGACGGCACGCTACTGGTCAGCCGCGAGTGGGAACCGGGAATGGTCACCGCATCGGGCTATGCGTACGACGCGCGGATGCTCAGGCGCGGGCAACCGTTATCCGCTGCAACTGACGTTTACAGCGGAACCAAGAGCGATGTCAGCGTCAGCGCCGGTCAAATCATGGACGGAAGCGGCCATCGCGCGGTTGTGATCCAGCGCGGCGTCGACTTCTTCCATTCCGAGTACCGTTTGCTGACGCCCGGCGGAGTGAAAAAACTCGACATGCCGCTGAAGGCCTCGCTGCGGCAGATGGTAGCGGGGCGAGTGCTCATCGATCTCGACGAAGCCTGGAAGAACAACGGCACGACGTTCCCCGCCGGCGCGCTCGTCTCGGTCGACTTCGACGCGATGATGAAAGACCCCGAGCATCTGCGCGCATCGCTCGTCTACAAGCAAGGTGCGCGCGACGTCTTCGATGGAGCCACGGTGACGCGCGACCATCTTCTGGTGACGACGCTCGAGAACGTCAAAGGGCGCGCGGCAATCTATACGCCGGTCGCCGGCGGCGGTTGGAAAGTCACCCCGCTCACCCTCCCGGAGAATTCGGCGATCGGTCTCGGCAGCGCCGACCGAAACGGGACGCGCGCGTTCGTCAACGTCACCGGCTTCTTGAATCCGACGACCTCGTACCTGGTCGACACCGCGACCGGCACGTTGACGGTGGCGAAGCGCGCGCCCGAACGGTTCGATGCCTCGGGGGACGTGGTCGAGCAGCACATGGCGACCTCGAAAGACGGAACGAAGATCCCGTACTTCATCGTGCACCCGAAAGCCATGAAACTCGACGGCAACAACCCGACGATCTTGGAAGCGTACGGCGGATTCACGGTCGCCGAAAAACCGAATTACAACACGACGTACGGGAAGCTCTGGTACGAACGCGGCGGCACCTACGTGCTCGCCAACATCCGGGGCGGCGGTGAGTTTGGTCCCGCCTGGCACGAAGCCGGGCTGAAAACGCACCGGCAGCGCATCTATGACGATTTCGCTGCGGTCGCCCAGGATCTGATCGCGCGAAATATCACGAGCCCGCGACATCTCGGCATCAAGGGCGGTTCGAACGGCGGGCTGCTGGTGGGGGTCGAGTTCACGCAACACCCCGAACTCTGGAATGCGGTCGACATCGAGGTGCCGCTGCTCGACATGCTGCGCTTCGAGAAGATTCAAGCCGGCGCGTCGTGGGTGGGCGAATACGGGAGCGTCTCAATCCCAGACGAGCGCGCGTTCCTCGCCTCGATCTCGCCCTACAACAACCTAAAACCCGGCGTGAAATACCCCGAGCCGCTGATCTGGACGACGACCAAGGACGACCGCGTCGGTCCCCAACATGCTCGCAAATTCGCAGCGAAGATGGCCTCGCTGAACGACCCCTATTTGTTCTACGAAGTCATCGAGGGTGGCCACGGCGCCGGCGCCAACATCCAGGAGGGCGCGTTCACCCGAGCGCTGGTCATGACGTACTTCACGCGCCAGTTGATGAACTAATCGCCCTGCCTTGCTGTGTCACGTTGAGCGAACCTCTTGTCACGCTTAGCGAAGCTCTTGTCACGCTTAGCGAAGCTCTTGTCACGCTGAGCGAAGGCGCGTAGCGCCGGAGTCGAAGCGCCGACGGGGCTCCGTTTGTCCTTCGACTTCGCGCCTTCGGCGCTTCGCTCAGGACGACAGGGCCTAAAGAATCGCGGCGGCGACCTTCTCGCCTTTGCTCGGACGCACGGCGCAGAATTTGAATTCGGGAATCTTGCCGAACGGGTCGATGGCGTCGTTGGTCAACAGGTTCGCCGCCGCTTCGTTGTAGACGAAGGGCATGAAGAACGTCCCGCGCGCGACGCCGCTGTCGGCGCGGGCGTAGGCCGAGATCTTGCCGCGGCGCGACTCGAGGGTGATCACGCCGCCCGGTTCGATGCCGAGCGCGCTGAGGTCGTCCGGGTGCACGCTCACCACGGCTTCCGGCTCGAGCGCATCGAGGACGCTGGCGCGGCGCGTCATCGCACCGGTGTGCCAATGTTCGAGTTGCCGGCCGGTTGTGAAAATGTACGGGAATTCTTGGTCGGGCATCTCGTCGGCGTGCGTGTATTTTGCCGGCGCGAACAGACCGCGGCCGCCCGCACGCGGAAAGTCGTCGATGAAAACGATCGGCTCACCGGGATCACCCTCGCGCCTGAGCGGATAGGTCGCCGACGATTCGCGCTCGAGCCGTTCCCACGTGATCCCGCCCATGCTCGGCATCGCCAGCCGAACCTCTTCGAAGATGTCGGCCGGGCCGGCGTACTTCCAATCCAGACCCATCCGGCGCGCGACCTCCTGGATGATCCACCAATCCTGGCGCGCGTCGAACGGCGGATCGAGCGCCTGTCGTCCCAATTGCACGCGCCGATCGGTGTTGGTATAGGTCCCGGTCTTCTCCGGAAAGGCCGTCGCCGGTAAAATGACGTCCGCGTACGACGCGGTCTCCGTGAGGAAGATCTCTTGAACGACGAGATGTTCCAATTTCACCAGCGCCTCGCGCGCGTGCATCACGTTGGGGTCCGACATCGCCGGGTTCTCGCCCATGATGTACATTCCACGGATGATCCCGTCATAGGCGGCGTTGGTGATCTCGGTGACGGTCAGTCCCGCCTTCGGATCGAGCTTCGTGTTCCAAAACGCTTCGAACTTGGCGCGCACGTCGGGGTTGTCGACGCGCCGGTAATCCGGATAGAGCATCGGGATCAACCCGACGTCCGAGGCGCCCTGCACGTTGTTCTGACCGCGCAGCGGATGGAGCCCGGTGCCCGGGCGACCGATCTGCCCCGTCATCAATGCGAGCGAGATGAGGCAGCGCGCGTTGTCGGTGCCGTGGATGTGCTGCGAGACCCCCATCCCCCAGAAGATCATCGCCGCCTTCGCCGTCGCGTAGAGCCGCGCGACCTCGCGAATCGTCTGCGCGGAAATCCCGGTTATCGGGGCGACGCGCTCGGGCGTGTACTCGGCGACCGAGACCTTGAGCGCTTCGAAGTTCTCGGTGCGCTCGCGGATGAAGTCCTCGTTGACTAAACCCTCGGCGACGATCACGTTCATCAAGCCGTTGAGGAGCGCCACGTCCGTGTCGCCGTTGAACTGCAGGTAGTAGGTCGCGTGGCGCGCCAGATCCGAACGCTTCGGATCCATCACGATCAGCTTCGCTCCGGCCTTCGCGGCGTTCTTCATGAACGTCGCCGCCACCGGATGATTTCCCGTCGGATTCGCGCCGATCACGATCGCCACGTCGGCCTGCGCGACGTCGGCCACTTGATTTGAAACCGCCCCGGAGCCGATGTCTTCGAGGAGCGCGGCAACCGACGAAGCGTGACAGAGTCGCGTACAGTGGTCGACGTTGTTGGTGCGGAAGCCGGTGCGCACGAGTTTTTGAAACAAGTACGCTTCCTCGTTGCTACCCTTCGCCGACCCGAAACCGGCGAGCGCCTGCGGTCCGTGCTCGTCGCGGATCTCACGCAAGCCGCGCGCGGCGACGTCGAGCGCCTCGTCCCAAGACGCTTCGCGGAACGAATCCCACATCGCATCCGGATCGATCAGCTCGGTCGTCTTGACGACGCCTTCTTTGCGAATCATCGGTTTGAGCAACCGCTTCGGATTGTGGACGTAGTCGTACCCGAAGCGTCCCTTGACGCAAAGCCGGCTACGATTCGCCGGGCCGTCGCGACCCTCGACGTACAAAATCTTGTTGTCCTTGACATTGTACGTGAGGAGGCAGCCGACGCCGCAATACGGACAGGCCGAGTCGACCTTCTTGTCCGGCGTCACCAGGCCGACGCCGTTGGACGGCATGAGGGCTCCGGTCGGACAGGCTTGGACGCACTCGCCGCAAGCGACGCACGAACTCACACCCATCGGATCGTCGAGGTCGAAGACGATCTTCGCGTGCTCGCCGCGGCCACCCCAACCGATGACGTCGTTGACCTGCTCTTCGCGGCAAGCCCGGACGCAGCGGCCGCATTGAATGCATGCGTCGAGATTGACCGCCATCGCCGGATGCGAGAGATCGGGTTTCCACTGTTCGCGTTGGGAGAAGCGCGGTTTCTCGATGCCGAGCCAAGCTGCCCAGCGATCCAACTCCGACTCGCTTCGATACGGCGACTTCCCCTGACTCGGCATGTCGGCGAGGAGGAGTTCGGCGACGAGCGCCTGCGATTTCTTCGCGCGGTCGCTCGCACTCGCGACCTTCATGCCTTCGGTCGGCCGCCGGCAGCACGAGGGCGCCAAAAGGCGCTCGCCCTCGATCTCGACCATGCAGACGCGGCAATTGCCGTCCGGCCGATAACCGTCCTTGTAGCACAGGCGCGGAATCGTCACGCCATTCCGATCGGCGGCTTGCAAGATCGTCTCGTCGCCGCGCGTTTCGATCAATTTGCCGTTCAGTTGGAACGTTACGCTCGGCACTTTGCCGTTCGTGCTGAGCGGCATCACGCAAACTCCCCCGGAAAGTATTTCATCGCGCATAGGAACGGATTCGGCGCGGCTTGGCCGAGCCCGCAAATCGAGGCGTCGACCATCACCTTCGAGAGATCGTCGAGAAGCGGCCGGTCCCAATTTCCGCTCTCCATCAACGCGACCGCCTTCGCGGTCCCGATTCGGCAGGGCGTGCACTGGCCGCACGACTCATCGCGGAAAAAGCGCAGCATGTTGAGCGCCGCATCCTTCGCGCTGTCCTTATCCGAAAGCACGATGATCGCCGCCGAACCGATGAAGCATCCGTACGAGTTGAGCGTGTCGAAATCCAGAGGGACGTCGCCCAAGGACGCTGGTAAGATTCCGCCGGAGGCGCCGCCTGGAAAATATCCGTAGAATTCGTGGCCGGGCAGCATGCCGCCGGCGAATTCGTCGATGAGCTCGCGTACGGTGATGCCGGCCGGCGCGAGGTGGACGCCCGGTCTTTGCACGCGCCCGCTGACCGAGAACGAGCGCAGCCCCTTGCGTCCGTTGCGTCCTTGCGAAGCGAACCACTCGCCGCCGCGCTCGAGGATCTCCCGAACCCAGTAGAGGGTCTCCATATTGTGCTCGAGCGTCGGTCGGCCGAAGACGCCGACTTGCGCGACGTAGGGAGGACGGAGCCGCGGAATCCCTCGTTTCCCCTCGATCGACTCGATCATCGCCGACTCTTCGCCGCAGATGTACGCGCCGGCGCCGCGCCGGAGATGGATCGGCACCAGCGGCACCGGCGGATTCGCCTGCAGCGCCGCGATTTCGTCGCCGAGGATCTGGCGGATGTGTGCGTACTCGTCGCGCAGGTAGATGAAGATCTCGTCGATGCCGACCGCCCACCCCGCGATCAACATCCCTTCGAGAAAGCGGTGCGGGTCGCGTTCGAGATACCAGCGGTCCTTGAACGTCCCGGGCTCGCCCTCGTCGACGTTGACCGCCATGATCCGCGGCGCCGCCTCACCGCGCACGATGCGCCATTTCCGGCCCGCCGGAAAACCCGCGCCCCCGAGACCGCGCAAGCCTGAGCTTTCCATCGTCGCGATCGTGTCTTCGACGTTGCGCGCTCCGCCGAGACAGTCTTTGAGCATTCGGTAGCCGCCGCCGGCGAGGTATTTCTGTAAGCCGATGTAGTCGGGGATCGGATGGGTCAGCCTGCTCTGCGCGAGCGACGCGTCGACGTCGGCGACGGTCGCGGCGCCGAGCGCATTCTGCCCGACGAGAACCGCCGGTGCGGCTTCGCATCGTCCAATGCACGGAGCGGAGACGATGCGCGCCTTGTCCCCGTAACCGCCACTCTGTAGCAGTGCGAGCAGCCGGCGCGCCCCATTCAATTCACAGGGCAGCCCGTCGCAGACGCGCACGGTGACTGCCGGCGGACGCTCCTCGCCTTCTTTGACAACGTCGAAATGATGGTAGAACGTCGCGACCTCGTAGACCTCGGCGGGGGCCAGCCGCATCTCTTCGGCGAGCGCGACGGCATGCGCCGCCGAGATGCAGTGGTAGCGATCTTGAATCTTATGGAGGTGTTCGATCAGGTGGTCGCGCCGGCGCGGCTCGCCTCCGAGCAGCGCGCGCACTTCCGCGAGCGCCGCCGGATCGACCGGTCGCCCGCGGCCTTCGCGGCGCTTCTTCTTTTTTCTCGCGACGTCGCCGGACGATGCCGGCCGCGCCGCCGTCCCAAGAGGAGCATTGACGTTGATCAGGTCGATCGTGTCCAACCGGTTCGAGCCCTCTGGCGATCTGGTATACCACTAACTTTGCACGACAGGTCGGCCGCGCCTCTCAGGCCCCGGGCGGCGTCCGTTTGGTGGAATCCAGCGGCGGCTCCAGCTCCGGCCGTCCCGGCAGGTCCCTTCCAGGCGGTCGCCGTCGACGATGGGATCGGTTTCGTTTCGCCGCTGTAAGGGAGCCGACAGCCGGCGCGACCCTCCTTCGCTAGGATGTCTGAGGCCCGCGCGAATCGCGCCGGCCGGCAATTACTGCGAAAGGACTAGCATGAATCGAATGTTTCGCACCGCGCTCGTTGCGCTCTCGGCGGCGCTGCCGCTGCTCGCCACATCGGCGACGACGAGCCTCGCCGACACGATGAAAGGCGGCAGCATGATGTCCGCCGACTGCAAGAGCGCCGATGCGATGATGATGAAGACGCCGCATTCCGACTCGATGATGGCCATGAAGCCAAGCGGCAATACCGATCAAGACTTCGCCCACATGATGATGCTGCACGAAAGCGCTATGATGGCGATGGCCAAAATCGAGCTCAAGTGCGCGAAGGACGCCAAGACGAAGCAAATGGCGCAGCGCGAAATCGACCGTCTCAACCAGATCAAAGCCGATCTCGATCTGGTTCTGCATACGCCCTGAGATATCGTCACCCTGAGCGCAGCGAGCGCAGCGAGCGGAGTCGAAGGGCAGACGGAACCTCCGTTGGCGCTTCGACTTCGCGCCGGAGTTTATCCCGAGCTTGTCGAGGGGGCGCTTCGCTCAGCGTGACAAGCTCCGCTCAGCGTGAAGACGGATCTACTTCGGAGGTTTCCTGGGGCTGCTCGGTCGACGTCTGGGGATTCTTCGAACTCTCCGCTTCCTTTCGCTTCGGGCGCGAAAGCAATGCCGCAGATCCCCCGCCGAATACGAGCGCCGCGGCGGCCACCATCGCAGCGATATCGATCGGAAACATGGCTTCATGATACACTTCGGACGATGAGCGACGCAAACTCCTCGCAAACGGACCCATCGAAGGTCTGGTACCTCCAGCGCAATCGCTTTTTCACGGGCTCGGTCGACGGGGAAATCGAGGCGAACGCCCACATCTTCACCGTCGTCGGTTATCCGCGTCGCACGCTCATCTTCGACCAAGGCGATCCGACTCGGCTCGTCTATTTCATCAAGCGCGGAACGGTTCGAATCGCGCGGCTCACCGAAGACGGCAAGGAAGTCACCGTCGCCGTACTTGGCCCCGGCGACATGTTCGGAGTCGAAAGTCTCTTCGTCTCAGGCGAACGTACGACCGTCGCCGTCGCCGTCGACGACGTGTTGCTCTGCACCGCGAAAGCCGACGATCTCTTCGGGATGCTGCGCTCCGATCCGCAGCTCGCGATCAACGTGGCGAAGATTCTCTCCGATCGTCTGAGCGACGCCGCCAGCGCGATGCAAGATCTGGCGTACGCGCGCGTCTCCGACCGACTCATTGGGTTGTTTCGGCGCTTGGCGACGGAGCACGGCACGCCGGTGGACGGCGGCGTTCGCATCGATCTTCGCCTCACTCACGCCGAGATCGCTTCCCTGATCGGCAGCACGCGCGAGACGGTCTCGCTCGAACTTGCCAACCTGGTCAAAGCCGGGCGCTGCCGAATGAGTGGCCGCGCTATCATCGTCTCGAACGAAGTCGTCGCCTAGGAGCCGGCGCGCTTCGCCGCAACGAAGGCGCGAACGCCTTCGAGGGGTCGCGCGTTGAGGACGTCGCGCGCCTCGATCCAAGCGCGTCGCGCCTGCCCGACGGCATATCCAATGTACTCGAGTTGCGCGGCGCCGTGGGCGTCGCTGTCAAGGCTGAAGGTGCACCCGAATTGCTTCGCGCGGCGCGCCAGACCGCCGGGCAGATCGAGTCGCGCCGGGTGGCCGTCGAGCTCGAGTGCCGTCCCGGTTCGCGCCGCCGCCGCGAAGACGGCGTCGAAGTCGAACTCGTAGCCGCCGAACGCTTCGCCCCGTCCGGTTGGGTGCCCGATGATGTTCACGTATGGATTTTCGCAGGCGCGAATCAGGCGCGCCGTCATCTCGTCGCGCGACTGATGCGTCGCCGAGTGAACGCTTCCGATCACCAAGTCCAACTCGGCCAGGACGTCATCGTCAAAGTCGAGCGAACCGTCGGCCTTGATGTCGACCTCGCTGGCGCAAAGCGTCGCGATGCCGTAGCGCGCGCTCAGTTCGGCGATCCGTTCGTGCTGGGCGCGCAAATCGGCGGGATCGAGTCCGAAGCTCCCGCGTCCCCACGAATGATCGCTGAGCGCGTGGTATTCATAGCCGCGTCCCGCCGCTCCGGCGATCATTGCTTCGAGCGTATCGGACCCGTCGCTCCACGTGCTATGCATGTGAAAATCGCCGCGCAGATCGGAGAGCGCGACGGGGACCGGCAACTCACCTTTCGCGGCGGCATCGATCTCGCCCACACCGAGTCGCATCTCCGCTGGTATAAACGGCAGACCGAGCGCCGCGTACACTTCCTCTTCGGTGCGACACGTCACGTTCTCGCCGCTCGCTACGTTCAGTATCCCGTTCTCGCTGACGCGCAGGCCCTTTCGAACGGCCATCTCACGCAGTTGAATGTTGTGCTCTCGGCTGCCGGTGAAATGTTGCAAGAGGTTCCCATAGACGTCCTCGGGCAGGACGCGCAAGTCGATCTGCAAACCGCCGGAGATCCAGATCGATGCCTTGGTCGAGCCTTCGGCCAACACCGCCTCGGCGCGCTCGGAAGCGACGAAATGCGCGATCACGCGCTCGGGCTCGCCCGAGGTGCAGACGATGTCGATGTCCCCGACGGTCGGCTCTTGCCGGCGCAGGCTTCCGGCGTAGGCGACGTCTTCCGCCGGCGAACCGGCTCGAACGTACTCGATGATTTCGCGCGCAAGCGGCAGCGCGCGGCCGAGCGGCGTGCGCCGCTGGCGCCCCTTGTATGCCAGAATGCCGCGCTTGATGTTTTCGAGCGATTTCGCGCCCAAGCGCGCCACGCCGACCAAACTCCCCGTCTCGACGGCGGCCTCGAGTTCGGCCAGCGACGCTATCCCCTGTTGGTGGAACAGCGTTTGCGCGGTCTTCATCCCGATTCCGGACACGCCCAGCACTTCGAACAGCGAAGGCGGATACTTCGCGGCAAGCTCCTCGTAGTACGGGCTGCTCCCGGTTTCCACGATTTCCTCGATGCGGCCGGCGATCGTCTTTCCGATGCCGGGCAGCTTGGTGAGTTCGCCGGCAGCCAGAAGTTGCGTCACCGGAGGCGCGTTCTCGAGCGTCTCGGCGGCGCGCTCATAGGCCATGAACTTGTAAAACGGCTCGCCCGCAAACTCCATGAGGGTGCGGATTTCTTTGAGTTTCCGGGCAATCTCGGCGTTACTCATCTTTTCGAAGGGCGCACCTACGCTGCGACCTCCTGATCGCAACGAGCAGGCTCCGCGCCTGCATTCGGCACACTTCGCGGGTCATCGAGGTCTTCTTGTGAAGCGCCTCTCGCCGCGGGCCGCAACTCGGCCCGCCGCCGGATCACCAGCGCCGCATTGACGTCGGCATGGACACTGAATCCGCAGCCGATGCATGCATAACGCCTTTTCCGGCGGCTCTCCGCCGCAATCTGCCCGCAACGCGCGCATTCTTGCGACGAATACTTAGCGTCTACCTCGACCACCATGCGCGCAGTTTCTTCCACTTTCGCGACGATCATCTGCCGAAGCAGACCAAAGCTCGAATCTAATAATGCCCGGTTCAATCCCGCTTTCGCCGCCACGTGGCGGCCGGGTTTCTCGATAGTTCCCTTCGCGCTGCGGGTCATTGCCCGCAGGTTGAGTGCTTCGAGAACTACGACATCAGCGCCGTTGACGATCTTTCTGGCGGTCTTGTGCAGAAAGTCCCGCCGAGCTTCCTTGACCCGCTCGTGAGCGGTCGCCAAGAGCCGCACCGACTTGCGTCGATTCTTCCCCCCGCGCCGGCGCCGGGACACGACACGCTGGAGACGGGCGATCAGCAGTCGGGTTTTCTCGAGAAAGCGCGGGTTGCGAATCAGCTTGCCTTCACTGGTCGCCGCCAGCACGTGTACGCCGCGGTCGAGCCCCAGCACTTTCCCGGTCGGCGCAAGCGGCCTCACTGCGCGCTCGCACTCGAAGCAGCCGTACCAACGATCTCCCTTGCGCACCAGCCACGCGCGGCCAAAATCCAGGACCTCGCGTCCCTTGCGCACGCCGACCCAGCCGATGCCCGGGACCTTCACCTTGGTTTGGCCGGCGTTGAACTTCAAGGCGCGGTCGCCATGCGGAAATTCCAGCTGGTCCCAGCGAAAGCGGCTCTTGAATCGAGGAAACCCTGGCGTCTCGCCTCTCTTGATTCTCCGGAAGAAGGCCGCAAAAGCCAGGTCGAGCCGGTGCAAGACCGCGTCTTGGACCTCCCGGTAGACTGCGGCCACCCGAGTGTCTTCGGCCCGTAGCGCGGTCAATTCGTGATACTGGTCCTTGGTTAAAACGGCGTGCCGCCGCATGCGCCAGGCGTCACGCCGTTGCTGGAGTAGAGCATTGAAGAGATCTCGCGTCACGTCCAGCGCGAAGGCCAAGCGCGCGCGTTGCCCAGCTGTGGGATAGAGCCGGATGCGCTCGATGCGTTTCATCGAAGACAGCATGACACCCGAGTGTGCCAACTGGGTGGCACGCTGGTGCGCCCTCCACAAAAAATTCGCCTCGCGCGGGCGACGCATCCCGGATCAGGCTGCACGCCGCTCGTCCCCACGGGGCCCCCGGCGGCGCATACTCGCGATCATCCCGATCGCTATGTAAGGATATCCGCGCCCTAAGTTGGCGCGCTACTCAATACGTAACGAAGGACGTGACTTCGTGGCCCAGGCCTTCGAGGGTCGAGCGGCCGTCCAGAAACGACAGTTCGATCAGGAAGGCGAAGCCCGTGATTTCGGCACCGAGGCGCTCGATGAGACGCGCCGTCGCGGCGGCGGTACCTCCTGTGGCGAGTAGGTCGTCGACGACCAGCACGCGCTGGCCATGCCCGATCGCGTCGTCGTGGATCTCGAGCGAGTTGGTGCCATACTCGAGCGCGTATTCTTCGGTGAATTTCGTGCCGGGCAACTTTCCGGGCTTGCGAACCGGTACGAAGCCGGCGCCGATCGAGTACGCCAGCGGCGCTCCGAGCATATAACCGCGAGCTTCGATCGCCACGACGTAGTCGATCTCGGCTCGTTTGTACTTGTCGACGAACAGGTCGACCGCAGCCTTGAATCCCTCGCGATCTTTCAGCAGCGGGGTGATGTCACGGAACAAGATGCCGGGGATTGGGAAGTCCGGGATCGCCCGAATCAGGGACTCGATCTGCAGAACACGTTCCTCCGTCGCAGACTCAGCCGTTCCGCGATGCGGGACCGGCAAACGTGCGACCGTTCGGGCTCGTAAGGTCTGGACCTTGCGCCGAGTAGTCGCACGGTTCCCCTCCCCACGAGGAGCCGGTGAAAAGAAACGCCCCGCGGGGGACGAACGTTTACGACAATGTGAGCTCGAATCCGCCCTGTGGACGTTAGACCTCGCACGGGCCGGATAGAAAGGAAGAGCTATGACGAAACGGATTCTGACCGCGGCCCTCGCAAGCGCGCTGGCCGTGACCCCGTTCGCTGCCACGCCGGCACTCGCCGACGGCGCCGCAAGCACTCGCAATATTCTGATCCTGGGCGGCGCGGCCGCCGCGATCGGCATTACCAATTACAATCACAAGAAGCGGATCAAGAGAGCCGAGATGGAGGAGTCCGGCCGCCGGCAAGCCTCGTACAAGGCTTACTTCTACCGCAAGTACGGCTACTATCCGAACCCGCAGCAAGTGCACGACTGGTACGTGCGCACGTACGGCGTGGAGCCGTCCTAATCGCGATGAAGGCGGCGCAAGGCGCCTGACGTGAGTTCTCGACAGAGGCCACTCGCCGCAGGCGAGTGGCCTTCGTTATCGGCCTTGGCCGACGCGCGCGATCGGACGTATTGGCGGCGGCTTGCCATCGCCTTTGCAGTCGCCGTCGGATTGCACGAACTGTTCGCCGGACTCGTGCCGCGCGGGACGCCCGACCAGCCGGAAGGACAAGCGAAGGCGCAGATCTTGACGGTCATGCTGTCGACGCCCACGCCGAAACCGACGCCGCTCCCGACCCCACGCGTCACTCCCGCGCCGGTAATCACCTTCGCGCCGAAGGCGTCGATCGCGCAAGCCGCGGCCAAAGCGGCGGCGCCGGTTCACCGTCATGTGGGCGGACGCGCCGCGGCACGCATCGTTCGCGTCACGCCGCCGCACACGGTCCATGCGACGCCGCAAGCGATCGCACTCGCGACCGCGCAGGCAAACGGCGTGCAGAACGGCGGCTCCGGTAGCGGTGCGGGTCCTGGTGAGAACGGAAACGGCGGCCTCGCGGGCAGCGGGAGCGGACTCGGCGGCACCGGCAACGGAAGCGGCGCGGGCGTTAAACCGTGTGGCGAAGTTTATATGCTCCCGCTCGATCTGCGCTTAAATCGGGACGGAAGCCGCACGGTGGCGATCAAGCTGGTCGTCGACCTGTCGAACGGCTCGTCGGTCGAGGATATGCTCGGGTGGCGATTCTACTACCGGCGTGAAGTCGACGATCCGTTTTCGAAAACCGGCGAACGCGCCGGAGTTCCGGCAACGTTGCAGCTACCGCCGCCCGGCTACGATCTCGCCGGCAGACAAAAACCGGCGACGATCTTCGCCGTGCAGCACACCGACGCGCAGGGATTTACCGATCTCCAGGATTGCCCGCAGCCGTATATCCCTCCGCGGTAGCAGCGCAATCTATTGCTCGCCCTGTGTCTCTCCGCCTAACTCCTTTTGATGCTTTTCACAGGTCGCCACCAGTACCCAACCGTCGTCTGGAAAAACCTCGCTCGAAAACGGCACTTGGTTAATCGCGACGCAAACACCGGCAGCCGAATTTCGATCTTTCGGGTCGATCATACAGAACCATACTAGCTTCCGTTGCCGAACGGTATTATTGTCGCCAACAGATCCCAACGTACCCGTGCCTTCCTGTGTCGGCTCACCCAGTCGCGCATACAAGTCCGAGAGTCGCACGAGGAATCTTCCCCGTCGCTTAATTCGAATTCGAGTCGCCGCGTTCGTCGCTCTTTCTGGCGCCGAGCGCGATGGTTCTATAGCTGAGTATGAGCAGAATGCAGACGACGACGGTGACGACTTCGCGGGATGCGTAGCCGACGTGATCCCAAGCGATTCCCACGACCACGGCCAGGAGCCCCGCGAGTGACCAGGTGGCGAGGTCGGAAGCGAACGTGAGGCGCCCGTACCGTTCGAGCGATCGCGCCAGCGCGTCGATGACGCACAGACCACCTGCAAAGATCAATAGCGAACGACCGAGTTCGAATTTGAAGCTGAGCACGAGGCCCGCGGCGATTAGTACGGCGATCGCCGTCGCCGTGACAAATCTCGCCAACGAGCCTCGCGCCACGCGCTACCCCTCGTGGGCCGAACGGAAACCATACTGCAACAGGGCGCTTCGAATGAGGTTCTGCGCTTGGTCGCTGCTTATTTTGAACTGGGCCGCCGTTTGGTCGATCGAAAATCCAGCCAGAAACTCGCAGAGCACGAGGAATTCGAGAGTCGAGTGCACGTGAGTTTCAGGTTCGACCAGGCGCAACTCGGGCAAACCGAGTAGCTGACGATCGCGACGCTGCTCGACGACACGTCGCGGTGATGCGCGCAAGCTCAAGAGCACTGCGGATCGACGCCGCCATCGGTTCCGCCGCCACCCACCGGACAGATATCCGCTGTCGTAACCGAGCCGGGAAACTGAGTTTCGAGCCAAAGAAGATACGCGAGAATATCAGGCATAACGGACCTCCTAGAAAGAGTCCCGCCATGCTAATGGGCAACGCCCTTGGGCGCATGAGGCAAATTACCCAGACGCTCCGCTGACGTCCGGCCCGTAAGGGTTTTTAGGGGCCCCGAATTTTAGATGAGGCCGAGCCGACGCGCCTGGGCGACTGCCGCCAAGCGGTCGCTCACGTTAAGCTTTTGCATAACGACAAACGCATGATTTCGGACGGTCTTGACCGTCCTGCCGGAACCTCGGGCGATTTGCGCCGGCGTCATCCCGTCGGCTAAGGATCGGAGCACTGACAGTTCGCTCTTGGTGAGAAGTCCGAGCGATGCCGACTCTCGCCGAAGATCGCGAACCATCGCAACGATTCGCGCGAAGCCTCTAACTCGCAACGGTGCAGAACGCCAGTCGCCGCCGCGAACGATAGCCGCAAATGCCGAGTTTTCGAGGCTAACGCTTCCTTTCGTAATCGCCAACGCGCGGTTGCCTCGAACAGTGTCACCTAAGAGCAAACAGATCGCCCCGGCCAATGCTCTCCCTTCTCGGCGTGAATGGCGTTCAACCGCGGGATCTGACGCCTTCGCTTTCTGAGCCGCGTAGTGCAGAGCGTTACGCGAAAACTTGCGAGCGTCGTCTTCGGCGCCGCACGCCAGAAGAGCGAGGCCCTGCAGTGCGAAACAAACCGACTTCATTCCGGGAGTTCTGGCGAGCGCGTCAGCAACAACGACGACGCCTGCTCTAAAAGCCTCGAAATCACCTGTCCAAGCGAAAGGCATAAAGTCCGCTATTCTAGCGGGGAACCTCTCGCGGTAAAGCTCAGGAAGAGCGTCCTTACGCAATATCAAGCGTAACTCAGCGTGGCGATCTTCATCGCCCGTTTGAGCGGCGATTTCATATTGAGCGACTAGGCCCAATGTCGCGAGCGACATGTCGCCGCTACTTTGCGCAGCCGTAGTCATCAATTCTGCGAAGCGACGAGACTCATCAATTTCACCGGTTACGGTGTAATGAATGATGTAGGCAATGGAATATGCGTTCGCGGCGAGCCGGCCGGAGTTCAATAACGTGTAGATATGGGCGCTCTTATCCGCGTACTCAAGGGCCTCGTCGTAATCATGCGAGTAAAAGCAAGATAATCCCAGGCGCTGAGCGACGCGTCCAGCCATCAAGCTCGAGTGACTAGAGTCCTGTTCCTCGATCTCGCGCCGCAGCGCTCGGGCAGCTTCGATCTTGCCACGCCGAGCGATACAAACAGCTCTCAGCGCAAGACGACCCGCTTTGAAGCTAGGTTCGCCATAATCGACTTCCAGCAATGCCTCTGCTTCATCAGTTCGAGCTTGCATCACAAAGATCGGGACGAGCAAATCGACGACGTAAGCTTTCTCTGGACCGTCCGCCGCAAGTAGCGCCCGGCGATAGAGCGCAATGCAGCGGTCGAGGTCGCCATCGTGCTGCGCGATGGCCGCCTCAAGACACAGACGGGCGGGTTGGGATCGCGGTCCGCCAGAGACCAGCGCCAGCGAGAGCGCACGGCGATCTCCGGCGGCCGCAAGATAATGCGCCGAAGCCAAACCTGCTGGTGCAGTTTCCGTGAGCGCCGACATTTTATAAAGTCCTACTTCTGACGTCCTGCGGCGCCTTCATTTTCCCGGGAAGGCTCAGCGCGGCTTGAACGCTTCGGCCGTCTCCGGGCCGAGCGAGACCGGCACGACCTCGATCTCCATCAGATCGCACCACTCGGCGATCCAGCGCTGAAACAGCGTCGGCTCGTCGGTTTCCATCAACTGAAAACAGCGGCTGAGGTCAGCGGCGACCCAACTGGCGACGAACCTCAGCCCGTCGGGCATCATCCGGCCCTTCTCACGAAACCGGTCGTAGATCGCCTTCGCGTCCTGGTTTCTGAATCGTTCGATCACCATGAACTGCATCTAAAGTCCTCATTGGTCGCGGCTTGGGCCTTCGGCACGAACGGGCTTCCTTTTTCGTCCCGCTCGCGCGATGCGCGATTTCGAGCGGCAACAGCGGGGCGATCCAGCTCGGCGGTCCGCGGCCCAGGATTTGGTTGATTGACCAACCAAGACGCTGCGCGTGACGGTACCAACGTCGACCCGGGAACGCATCGTCGGCTCCGCGATGGAGCTGTTCTGGGAACGCGGCTACGAGGCGACGGGCATCTCCGACATCGTCGAGCGAGCCGGTGTCCGTAGCGGCAGCCTCTATCATTTCTTCGAAAACAAAGAGCACGTTTTGATCGCGGTGCTCGAGACGTATCAGTCGGCCTTGATCCCGCACATCTTCGACCCGCCGTTTCGGCGCGAAAGCGAGCCGCTCGAGCGCATCTTTGCCGTCCTCGCCGATTATCGCGAACGTCTGCTGACGACCGCGTTCAAATACCGTTGCCCGATCGGGAGCCTCGCGCTGGAGGTCGGACCCGTTTCGGAACGCGCGCGCGTCCTGATCGACGCGAACTTCGCTGCGTGGCGCGACGCGATCGCCTCGCAGCTCGCGCATCTCCGCTTGCAGCGCGGAGCCGATCTCGCCTCGCTGGCAACGTTCGTCCTGACCGTCATGGAGGGCGGCGTCATGCAAGCGGCGGCGCATCGCTCGGCGGAGCCGTTCGACCAATCGATCGCGCACCTTCGCACCTATCTCACTTCGCTGCTCAAATCTTAGGAGAATCATGCGCCTCATCAGCTTTTCGCTCGCGCTGTTCGTCGCAGCTACGTTCGGTGCGCCGGCGTTTGCGAAAACGACCGCCACCTTCGAGCGCGGTCCGGTGCACGTCGTCACCAGCGACGACCCGAAGCGTATCGATTGGGACGTCGTCGTCCCGGCTTCGCTCGACGCCGTGTGGGACGCGTTCACGACGCAGGCTGGAATGACGAGCTGGATCGCTCCGGGCGCGACCGTCGACCTGCGCAGCGGCGGCGACTGGCTGGTCAATTTTCCCGGAGCCGCTCCGGGCGGAGGGACGATCGTCGTCTATCAGCCCAAGACGCTGCTCGCGATCAGGGCGATGGCCCCCGAGTCGTTTCCGACCGTGCGCCGCGAGCGGACGCTGGCCGTGTTCACGTTCACCGCACAGGACGTGAACAGCACCGAGGTACACCTCGCGCAAACCGGCTGGCAGGACGGCGACGAATGGACGCGAGCCTACGCCTATCTGACCAACGGCAATGCGCAGCTTCTTGGGCTCCTCTACCGCCGGTTTACGATCGGGCCGATCGACTGGTCAAAAATTTAGCCTCTTGACGGAGCGACGATTCGTCGCAGTAGAGCTTCTGCAAACTCTCTTGCGGAGGCTCCATGATACCGGCAATCTCCCTCGACCGGCGGACGCGGTCCCTTGAATTCGGCATCTACCGCGACGGCGACAACAACCTCGACGACATCCAGTCGATCGTCCTCGACCAAGCAATCAACGTAAGCGCGAAAAATCCGTCCATCGAGTTCACCGTCGAAGACACGGATTACGCCGATCACTCGTATGCGACGTGGAATTACACGTTGGACGACGGCCAAGAACGTGGGTTCCGCCTCGATCAGATGCACGACATGTCGTCGCGCGCCAACCTTGCGAGATTCGTCGCGCGCACGCTGGACAACGCGGAGAAAGCCGGCGCGAAGCAAACCTGGATCGACCTCGTCGACCACGGCGCCGGCGACGGCGGCGGCCTCGAGGCGGATCACGCGAGCGACGCAACGGCGATCGCGCGTGCGAGCGACGCCCGAGTCGGGATCATGCGCGAAGACGACATGGCCGGTGCGATCGCCGACGGCATCGCGTTGCACGCCAAAACCCATCCCGAAGACGCCGGCCGTCGGGTCGACGGCATCGTAGCTAACCAGTGTTTGATGGCGACGCTCGGCTTTTCGTCGGCGCTGTCGCATGCCGGCGTAAGATATTTGGCCGCCTCGCCCGAGACAATGCTCGCGCCCGGCGTGCCGAGCGAAGTTGCAATCGACATTGCGGCTCACATCGGCGACCCCTACGCGATGGCGCGCGGTGTCGTCGATCGCGTCATGGACACTCGCTACTTTCCCGACGTCAAAGGCGGCTATTCCCCGGCGGCGGCGTTTGACGTTTTCGACCTCGATCCGAAGAATATCGCACTGGTCGAAGGCAGCGTGAAAACGTTGGATTCGGCGCTCGCGGCGTCGGCTCAGGATGGCGCGACGCGCGCCGTCATCCGCGAAGACGCGAAGGCAGTCGACGGAATGGTCCGCTTCCCCAAGGGCAAGCATTTGCCGTGGCGCGCCGACCGCCCGGCTTTGGCACTCTACGACACTTTTGCCGAAGACGGCCGCCTGCCGGCGAGCGTTCGAAGCGCCGCGCAGGACGCCTCGGGAGCGATTAGCGGGACGGTGCTCGCGCATCGCGAGGACGGCGATTTTGCACCCTTCGCGCATGCCGACTACGGCGACGCCGTCGGACCGACCGTGCACTTCCCGCTCAACCACGCTCAAATCGATCCATGGGCGCCGAAGGTCAGCGAGACCGACAACGCGTTCTACAAAACGGTCGGCGCCGACAAACTCACGAAAGTCATTGCCTAAATCGTCAGCGGAAGCGGGGGCCGGCGTCGCAGTCCCACTAAGCAGTCCGGCGCCGTTCGAAACGGATCGCTCCGGTCTCATCGCCCTCGCCGATGTGAACGAATCCGCACTTCCGCAAAACTCCGATCGAGGCCACCAGGGCCGGAAACGTATCGGCGACGATTCGTTGCGCCCGTTCGTCCTCGAACGCCCAATCGATCAGCGCAGCAACCGCTTCGCTTCCGTACCCCTTGCGGTGGAATTGCGGAAGCAAGGAGTAGCCCATCATCACCGTCCCTTCGTCGTCCGGAAAGCCTCCGAATCCGCCGGTACCGATCAACGTCGCCGCGGCCCCGCGTAGAATGAAGTACCAGTGCCACCATCCGACGGTATCGGGATTCATTTCCAAGCGCTTAGCAAAAAAGATTCGATCCTTGTCTTCGAAGATCGACGGCGGCCACTCGGCGGGCACGGTTGCCCCAAGCATCTCGGCGAATGCGCGGCGATCGGTGAGATCGGCCCACGCAATCGCTGAGGTCGCGGCGACGAGCGTAAGATGAGGCGTCGTTACTCTCAGGTGCAAACTCTTCGGTGGGACGATTCGGGTTAGTAGTTGTTGTCGGCGCCTCCGGCGTAGGGCGGCCCGTTATAGGCCTGATTGAATAACGTTCCGGCCGTCTGCAGCATGAACTGCTCGTCGGAGGTGAGGATGTAACCTTGTTGGACCATCACCTGCAGCTGGGTATCGTAGAACGATAGGTAGTTGACTTCTGCCGATGCAGACGTCGCGCCGTACATTGCCGCCAGCGTCGCATTGCTGAACACCTGGAAGATCCCGGTGTTGCCGCACGTGTCGCCGATGCTGTTGGTAAGGGTTGGAGGAACCGAGACCACCTGACCACCGGCCGGAACGACCAGCGTTCCGGTTCCGCTCGCCGAGACGTACGTGCCGGCCAGCAAGGTCGGACGCCCGATGGGATACGCCTCGTCGGGAGTGCGGACGCCGCCGACCGGCCATCCGTTGGAGTCGATGAGCGGAACGCCGGGCGAGTTGAGCATCGCATTGTTCCACGTATTGAGCGTCGCCGTTCCCGTCGTTCCCGTCACGTTCGCCGTGGTCGCCGCAGGCGGACCACCGAGGGTGAAGAACGTGCTCGGCGGCAGCGACGGCGCTCCCGATGCGCTCGGAACGCTGAGGGCGTGCTCGAGCTCGATGATCACCGCGCGGAAATACGGTTGGTACCCGATGGGATTGGTTCCGATCGGTGCAGCCAGGTTGTTGCATCCGCTCGCACCCGTCGAAGCGTTCGTGCCCTGCGTAACCGATGGATTCACCGCTTCGGTCGTCGGACCGGGAACCGAACTCTGTCCGTGCGGACCCGGCCAATCGTAACGGCGGAACTTCGTATTGCTCGAAGCTACGTCCGTCGCGCCGGCCATGACGCGATAGAAGTCGGTGTAATTCGCGATATCTATGTAAAACGGATCGCTTGCCGGCCGTGAAAGCAATTGATTCGGAAGCAGCTGAGCGCCGGCTGCTCCACCGTTGGGCGGAACGTAAGCAATTTGTTGCGAGGCCGAGTAGCCCGCGGACGCGCCGAGGTTGTTGAGGACCTCCCAGTTGCCGGTACCATCGATTGCAACGGCGCCTTGGAAGACACCGCTCCCGGTTATCGGATCGACGTTGAAACCCTCGGCGACGTAGGTGGTGACGAACCACGCGCTCTGGCTGATCCCGGTCAGGATGCGCGTTGCGAAGGTCGGAACCGTGTACATCCCGCCGGCGAAGGTGACGGTCGGTGCTGCGGTGCTGCCGGCGAGCATGCGCGCGAAATCGCGCTGGATGACCAGACCGACGCCTTGCACGTTCGCCGGAACCGATGCGTTGTCGCCCCCGGCTGAACCGCTGGTCGGCGGCGTCAACGCGGAACCGACCACGTTCGCACTTTGCCATTGAATGCGGCCGTACGCCGTCGCGTTGTTTTCCAGGAAGCCGTTCCCCATGCCGACGTTCCAGATCTGCGTCTGCGGCGTCGTACCGCCGCTCGAACCCGGCCCTTGATTGAGACTGTTTAGCGAGATCGCGCTGCCGCGATTCTCCGAGTCGATCAGTATGACCGTATCGGCCGGCGCGCCGGCCGACGGCGCGACGATCTGAAAGCCGGATGACCAATCGTAGAAGCCGTTTGCGTCTTTCGTCATCGAGGTCAGGTTTTGGATCCCCGGCGAAAGGCCGGCGACGCCTGGTGCGGCTTCACGCGCGTCGATGACCCCGCTGATCGTGCCGTACGTTTCGGTGTAGGGAACGCCGTTGAACGTACCGACCGGTGCTTGGCCGGTCACCGTCATCGCCGTCACCTTCGATTGAATGCCCGGCGTCGGGGTGGCGGTCGGCACAGCCGTTGCCGTTGGCGTCGGCGTAGCAGAGACCGTCGGGACCGGCGAGGTGCTGGTGTTCTTCGTGCAACCGCCGGCGATAACGGAAAATCCGCAAAGGGCGATCGCAGCGAAGCCGGCGGTCTTCCAGGAAAATGAAGTCATCCGAGTCCTTCCTATTTAAAGGCAAGGTCGAACTGGGTAGTAGCAGCTCCGCCGTTCACAGGAGCGTTTGAGCGACGGCCGAGGTGCGACGGCTTTATACCAGCCGCGAATTTTATCCCGCTGTGGCATAAAGTATTTTGCGCGCCAGTTGATATATGCGAATCGTTATCTCGGCCGGCCTCGAATGCGAGATGCGGCTAATCTTGAAGCGCGACGCGGTCGGGGTAGATCGGCCGGTTGATGATTTGCTCGAGCGTCGTCGCGTCGGCGGTGAGCGCTAATTTGCAAAATCGCTCGAAGCTTTCGCGTTCGGCCTCGACCTCGGCGAAGCGCGTCGTCTGCGTCAGGTCGACCTTCCCTGCGAACTCGAGGAAACGCACGAAGCGCCCCTCGTCGTCGCGTCCCGTTGCGACGAGGCCGGCTTCCTCCCAAATGCGGATCGCGGTCGAGACGGTTGTTCCATCGACGTTGTCGAGTTCGAGGGTCCGCGCGACGTCTTCGTAATTCGCGCGCACGACGTCGAGCGAAGCGAGACCGCGCATCCCACGGTAGAGCTCGCGCAGGAGGCCGACCGATGGCGCGGCTCGGCGGAGCAGATAATCGTTGATCCGGCGATCCTCGTCTCCATATAAAAGATGAATTTGCGCCGAGCCGC